>Ga0307512_10001590_pt1 | contig 31687 bp, 27 predicted proteins | sample 14_EM_MG_FD_200267 | JGI IMG/M metagenome (GOLD analysis project Ga0307512, IMG submission 200267) | Populus trichocarpa ectomycorrhiza microbial communities from riparian zone in the Pacific Northwest, United States - 14_EM | ecosystem: Host-associated > Plants > Roots > Unclassified | place... | reverse complement strand
AATCGTGGGAATGTAGAGAATTGAGTACAAACTGGCTGGGAGCATGAGACAGTCAATCATGGGATGATGCAGTATGCGGTGTATGCAGTACTCAGTGCGTGCTGTACTCGCTGTATGCTGTACTCGGTGTTAACTCTTGATCATGGCATGGAGAGATAGAGAGGGATGACTTAACTTCGTGTTCGTAGGTGATTGTAGAGTTGAGGACGAGAAGTAGAGGGATGGGGCAAATCATCATGACAAACTGGGACTTAGAGAATTTCGTGTGCGAGTCAATTCACCATCCCCGATATGGCAGGTACGAGTCCCGATCCGGCGTGTAATTACACTGATACGAGGTCTTCCCAACCCAATCAGGCAAGTCATACCCTGATTTGTCATATCCGCTCGTATCCTCCACATCGTCCTCATTTTCATCCCCGATCTCTCTCTTTCTCGTCCACAACTGTACCATCATCGCAGAACACAAAGTTGGGTCATCCCTCTCTATCTCTCCATGCCATGATCATGAGTTGACACCAAGTACAGGATACATCGAGTACCACATACACCGAGTACATCATCCACTGAGTACAGCATCCACCCGAGATTGTTTGTCTTCCTTTCATTCTCATGATTAGGAGTTGACCCCTGAATGTAGCCCCTACACGATCGACCGCCTTCAGCCAGCTCTCCATGAGAGCTCAAAGGTAAAGTTACCTTGTCACATTGCGACGGTTGCGAGTTAACTAACTGATGAAAAGAGTCTCAGCACCCGGCGCGGTGTGCATCGACTGCCTCCCAGTACTGGTCCAAACTCGCTCGATTACGGCCTCCAAACTCGCTCGATCCCGGCCTCCAAGTGTATCTCCAAACTCGTTCGATTACAGTCTCCAAGTTCGCACGATCATGGCTTCGAAGTGCATCTACACACTCGCTCGATCACGGCCTCCAAGTGCATCTCCAAACTCGCTAGATCAAGGCCTCCAAGTGCATCTCCGAACTCGCTCGATCTCTGCTTCCATGTGCATCTCCGGACTCGCTCGATCACGGCCTCCAAGTGTATCTCTAATCTCGCATGATTACGGCCTCCAGGTTCGTACCATCACGGCCTCCAAGTGCATCTCCGAACTCGCTCGATCACGGCCTCCCAGTGCATCTCCAAACTTGCCCGATTACTGCCTCCATGTTCGCATGATCACAGCCTCCAAGTGCATCTCCAAACTCGCTCGAGCACGGCCTCGGAGTGTATCTCTGGTTCACTCGATTGTCATTTTCAGGCCCACCTCGAATTGCTCTCAAGCACCGTCTTCAGCCAGTCCAGATATACCGGGTGTAGATGGGTAGCTATATAGATACATACATACATAGATGAGAATACAAACTGAATACATGAGTTTTAAAAATCGTTGAACGATTAGTAGTAGCTATGATTTCCAGGCGCACCAGCAACATTCCCAAAGAAGAAGTTTTTCCCAGACTGCTCTACTGTGATTCGAGGTGCTCCCAGACTTGTCGCCGGCGCTCCCAGGTTTGTCACCGGCGCTCCCAGTAACTCTGAAGGCCGGCAGGAATGCCCTCCTAAGGTCTGATACTCTCCTGAAATTGACGCATCTAAGTTTACACTCCACATCCTCTCAGACACTCCTGAAGGCTTGCAGTGACAAAAATACATTTTGCTGATGGAGATTGCTGAGCACGTAATTAGACCGGCGAATGTAATCCCTGCTAGCCGTGTTAAGGCTAGATGTGCGCAACTACTAATCATTATACATAGACTTTGGAAGGTTCTGACGAGGGTGGAAGAGAGGAGGGAGAGGAGGATGGTGGGCAAGAGAATGATACTTGTATTAATGTAAGTTCTGATTGAAAGAATAGAATTGATTGTATTGCATCCATATATATTCGCTCCAATGATTGCTTGAGTGTGAAATACCTAACATCGCGATGAATTTCAGGAGCACCAGAATATGAGCCCATCTGCCCAGCTTACATCTGAGCAACTGAAAGAGATCATTGAGGACGAAAAGAACACAGACAAAGATACAAGAGAGGCTCAGGAGCAAGTGGAGGATGGCGAGGAGGTCCTCGATCCAGCAAATACCAGCTCAGTATTGAATACGGTTCTCAGTACAATCAACAACGAATTTGAACACCAGTGTCTTGATGAGGCAGTCAGGCTGCTGAATGCTCATTCTATTCGTCAATCAACAGATGACCGGGTTCCAGGCCACAAATATTCAATTTCTGGCCTGCCCGGAACAAAGTTTCTGGCGCACCAGGTTTGGGCCATCTGGTTCATTGTGAGGAGGTGGGTTTGGGATGCTGATATGCCAGGAGCACTGGTGGCGGATGAAATGGGTCTTGGAAAGACTTTCACCTTGGTTGCTGCGGCACTGCTTTACAAATTGCTCACCGAGAAAGTTGTAATGGGGCTGCCACTGTCAATTTTATGGGGGAATACCCTTGAAGAGTGGGTGATTTTGGCGTGCAACGACTTTCCCGGCATTGTCGGTGAAGAACAAGACTGGTATCTGCTCCAGAGATTGAATTCTGTGCCCCGCCGCCTGTTGGAGATACAGACAACACCACCTCACGGCCATCCAGCACTTGTATCAGCCCTTGAACCAATCTTGGTGGTCACAATGCCCGGAGTGGCAGAAACCTTTAAGACTGTTATCAACGAGATGACACATGGTACCGAATTCAAATTGGTCAACTTATTGCATGCCGAAAATGCGAATGTCACCCACAAGGATCTGAACACCAGAATTGACAAGCCGGAAAACCGATGGAATATCCACCTTGTGTCGTATGATACCTTAACATCCAGAGCGAAGCCATCAAGCAACGGCCAACTCTCTTACTATGTATGGAGTTTTGGGATTTTTGATGAGTTTCATCGGTATAAGACGAAAAACAGTGTGGGCTGGCAAATTGCGATGAATGCCAAAATTGGATGAATACTTCAAGTTACAGCTACACCGGGATTCCATTCACTCTATGACTGGTGTTATCAGACTATGTGGCTGTTTTCAGGTGCGCCTGAAGATCCAGAGGATGAGACAGTGATGGACCAGCATGGTGTGGATGCATTGTATTCCGCAGTGAAGAGTTTGATGCATGCTATCCGGACTGAAGACGAAGAAGCTCAACAGGATGCGGCGCACCGGATGATTCAGAATGCAAAGCCATGGACGATAAGGAGGTGGTCAGAATCGAAACTTGCCAACGGAAAACCGCTAATGCGGATACCGAAGGAGAATGCACACCTCCTTGATCTTGAGCGGACTGAGGAGGAGAAAGCAAAACTGAAGGCCCTGGTGGAGAGATACACATCACGCGGTTCTTCGGGGGCATGGAGAGTTTATCGATGGCGGCTTGCATGTTTTTCGTTAGTGTTGGGAGACACGGAGGATCACAACAACGTTTCTGGAAAATGGTACGATGAATGGGCACTCGATACTTGGGTGGATTCGCCGATTTTCCGCTGCCTGAGAGAGACATTTCTGCCAATGCTTGTCAAAGATCCTGTGGAGTATCCCGAACCTGATGAAGAGGACCCATTAAGAGAGGAGCTCCTTCCGGAACAAAAGAGACACGAAAATGCTCTCCCCGGTGCACCTCTTCCACAAAAAGCGGTGCTATTTTGTCCTCTTCCTGGCCAAGTTCGTCATTTGAAGTGGTGGCTAACGAAGTATTTTGCAGATAATGTGGATATATTCCACATGTATGCAGAAATGGGCAATGATGAACGGACAGAAATGCAGCTCAAATTCCAGGATTCGCGAAATCCCTCTGTATTCGTAACGACACCCAAAGTCGGCGGGACTGGCCTAAATCTTACAGCGGCAAACGATGCGGTAATGACTCAGACGTTCTGGGTATTGAACGAGCAGTGGCAGGCATTTGCACGAGTTGTCCGGCTAGGGCAAAACAGAGTACCACATACATGGTTACTGAATACGGGTCCTGGTGGCTATGATAACCGCGCGAGTGATCTCCACCAGCTCGCTGGAGTGGCCCAAATGAAAGTCCTGCACGGCTTGATGAGTCGACCGAACATCATGATGTCGATGATTTATCGGATTCTGGAGTCTGGTGAGGACCATACGAATTGGCTGACAGAGAATGATGACATTTTTCAGTCAGATGAGCTATCATCTTAGATTGTTATGTACGCTTCATCAAGGTATGCCTCTTTAGACATTGAACCAACGTAATCTTCCTAACTGAATACAAATAGTCAAATGGACATTTGTAAGGCACCCTATACTGCATAAATGAACCCTCTCTCTGCCATTTTAAAGCGAATCAAAGTTCTGATGTTGGAGTTGTGGAGTCTTTAATCAGATATTGCTCGAGTGGGATTTCAGTGGCGTTCTTGATTATTACTATTAGATTTCATTGGCGTTCTTGATTGTTATTACTAATGACTAATGAGAGATGAAGTCAATTGATAAGCTAAATTACAAGTTCCCGGGCTGGCCGATCTTAGGATAAATGGCCTGAGTTAAATCTTGAGAATGATGCAGCGAAGGGCTTCGATTCATTCGTCAGTAGCGATTTTCAGGTGCACCGGAAACCTGTGGCGACGTATACATATCGTCGTCAAAAGAGTGAACCTAGCACAATTCAACAACTTTCAGGCGCACCGGAGAATCCTGGCCATATGCCATGAGTCTCGTCTCGATAGATCACACACTGCAGATTTGGCAATCCAATTTGGCAATATAGTATGTCATGGCAATATTGAATAGCTGTGTCAGAATATGAGACACCGACATGGCTCATCCCGGAAAAAGCTGCAGCTTTTGCTGCAAATTGATTCAAGTTCAGGTGCACCCGAGAATTATCGGCATATGTTTTGAGTTGTGTTATGGCAGATCCAGCACCGCTTATTTGCCAATCCAACTTGGCAAGGAGACAGTCTAGGCGATATTGAGTACTTGTGTCAGAATTTAACACACGGCTCGCTCATTTGTGGCAATCCCGCATCTATTGCTAGCGTATACTCAAAGTTCAGGTGCACCGGAGAGTCCTGGGCACATATCGTCATCACTGCATATTTACCAATCCCATTCCGCAATCAACACAGTCGACACGATTATTGAGTTCCGGTGTCAGAATATGAGACATGGGCTCACTTATTCGTGGCAGGGCTGCAGCTTGTGGACGAATATCATAGTCGTTCGGGCACACCTCAGATCGGCATCACAGGGCGTCGGGGTCTGAGACATGGCTCGGGTATTCATGGTGAAGCTGCACCTTTCGCTGCTGGGTATGGCCTGGCCTATGATTTGGCCAATGATTGAAGTTCAGGTACAACCGAGATCTGCAATCCAGTCCAGAATGACATTCTTGGATTTCAATGAGGTCAACTTTGGCAAGCTGCAACTCATTGTGAATGTCTCATTCCAGGTCAGGCACGCCTCAACTGCGACAATACACCTCCGAAGCACAAGTTCACCACTTTATAGCGTGCTTTATATTTTAGTTTACTTCATTCTCATCATGTTTTCTTTGGCTTTGAATCAGTGGACGCTGTGCACACAGATTGTCATCTCTCAAGACAATGCACATTTAGGTGCAGGCGGCTCATCACGCTCGCCCTCTGCTAATATATCAATCTATGCTTGATCGGTATGTGAAGGCCGCCGCTAACATGCCTTAAACTGTTAGCTCTGTGTCAACTGTCCATTGGAGGAAGGTAGCCCTGCACAACTAATCCATAAATGCATAGACCTCGCCAATTATTAACCTAACTTAACTCGATATTGCCTAGTAGTATGTTTGGACCTCTGCTTCCAAATCCTACAATAGCCTCTGCATCATCGAGCTCTGTCAAAAGAGCTGCAGCTTGAGAGCAAGAATCTCAAAAGACAGATTCTGCTCAGCGACTCTACAAGAAGGCCGGCAACTCCCGCTCACCCATGTACCACACTTACTCAAAGAGGCCTAAGTTCTGAATGCTTTGAATGCAGACTGAACTCGATTCTGACTAAATGCATCAGCAAAAAATATTTCCGTCCGGATGGAATGACTCCGTCAGAGTAGACGCGGTCCGTCAGAGGCGTGAGAGACATCCCGGTGGCGGCATGCTCCGCACCCGGCGCCAATACCACGCGTCGCGTTGCATGTCGCCCTCCCATTGCAGGTTCACCGTTTCTTCTCGCTCTGTCCGTCTCCTATTTTAAACGAACACTCTGGCGTTGAAGGCCAACTGTGACCATACGTCGGAATGGGTTCAGTGGGCACGCACTTGCATCGGGATTGCAATGCGATGGGTGACGCTGCGAAACCCTCTCCTCGCGTTCCTTCTACCTGCGCGCAAAATGCAATTCTCTTTTTACTAATTATACACATCATTCCAAGTCGCCAGATCTATGTGGCTATTGACAATCCATCGCTCGTTCCATCCGTCACCTGTCATACTACTAGCAGCTATCTCTGGAATTACTTGCGCGCATCCGACGATGTTTCCCACGCTGAAAACTTGCAAAGCAACTGCTGCCGGTGCTTTTCTCACTTGTACAAATTTCGAGACGGGATCCAAGTTACCCGAGTTTTCAGGTATTGTGGTGAGCGCCAGGGCTAACCAGTACTCAACGAATGCTCCATCCTCGTTCAGGAGCTTGATTTTGAATAGTCGTTGCAGTTGCCACGGGAGACGACCATTCAGTGCACCATACCATCTCCCTGGGCGTTACATTACCCACACCCAGTCGTTCCGTCGGTCCCCTCCGCGCCAGCTCTGGCTTCCTGTGCATCGACAAATCTGAGATATGCGTTCACCATCTAAACCCTCAACTTGAACCTTAATACCATGGTAAATACAGAGCTCCATTGCGTGCAGTTGTTCATCCGATATATACGTCTTGGTACGACTCTTATGCTTGAGAAACTTCCACCTGCTGTTGTATATTGCCACGCGGTGCGTTGCGTCTTGCGTATTGTCGAGTAATACTCTGAAGTCTTTGATCATAGCGTCAGGATGCTTTCCATCACGGCGGTTTTGGGGTCCCAGGAATTCGGGCTTCGCATATGACTGGGAGCTCAGGGGGGCAGCCAGATCAGCGCCGGAAGGGAAGACTTTGCAGGTGGCAGCGCTGTTCTCTCGACGCTGAGCGAGGGCTTGGAGATTGAGCTCTCTGATTTCGAAGCAGAGAATGCGACACTGAATGGTGATTACTTGCGGCAGGTAGTTGAGATTGCGATTGGAGGCGTTCCAACCATCCTTGAGATTCGTTTTATGTGCTTGTTCGTGTCTCTCGGCAGGATACTGTTGCAAGGCTCCGTATCGACGAATCTGCTCGACCCAGTGAGACATCAAGTGGATCTTCACCAAGTTGAAGTCGGCATCTAACTCCTTGGAAACATCTATCTTGTGGCTGATATAATCCCACCAGGCGTTCCTTTCTCGCCGCTTCATAGACGGCGTCCAAGTTTCAGCATTTGTTTCCTCGTGTACCTTTCGCTTCTTCACGAGCTCCGTTCTCAGCGCATTGACTTTGGCCTTCGCCTTTTTGCTGGCTCGCCCGAGTAAGAAATCATCTTTGAAGGTGTGAAAACGACACAAGGCATCTTCCATGTAGCTCAATGTTGCATCATCGTGAGATTTATATCGAGCATACATATAGAATTCTAACACTACCCGTGTGCACTCAATTGTGCGATTGAATATGGGACGCTGAGCGGGGCTTCCTCCTCGTAGAGATTGGGTTACAACTCCAAGCAGGTACCGGCTCATTTCCTTCATCTCCTTCCCTTTCCATTGAGAAACTTCCTCATATGACTTAGTTTTTGGTGTGAGGTCGTGGTAAGCAGGCACGGATAACCATATTGCATTGTACTTGTCGAGCCGTTCGTGCATCTGCATGAAGTGGACAATCAACTTCTGGAGGTGATCAAGCATGCCGATCTGCATTGTATGGAGGAGGTCGGGCTTCGGGAGGTCGCTCACAATACAGGGAATATGTCAAAATACATTAAATACCCGGTGAACATGGCGCGACGAGACTTCGGCATTGGCTTCCTTGGTGTTGGCATCGCTGAGCATTCGATATAGGTTATGATCCCGCCAGGGGTGTTACTTGTCAGGAGGGACATAATCTCCAAGTTCGTTCTTTGGACACTCGCACCATAAACAGACATGTCGCTCGTGATGATGTAGGTCGCTATACTCAGGGCATTCTGCAGGCCATGCTGCTAAAACCGGTTTGCAACGCCTGAAGTTGCCATCTGCACAGAGAACGTTGTAATACCCGCTCTCGGCGCTGGGATTTTGTTTAAAGGTGAGAGGCTGGAGTACCCGCAGGAGTACCTCGTTCAGCACCTCTCGGTTTGTATGCCGCTGCTCATCAAGCCGCTTCTTATGGATATTGCGGTTCTTGATCGGAATCAGCAGGAGAGCCACCATTACGACGCTGTGCGTTGAGGGCATCTGGCGGAGCTTCGAAGATAGATTGCCATTTGTCATATATACAGGCCACTCTTTGTTGTCGCCAGCAAAATTTGAGAGATTCATTCCGTCGGGGATGAAGATGAAGGGAACCATTGTATCCCCCACTCTGAGCGTTGACTAAACGTCGGTTAGCACAACATCATGCTCGGGTATCTCTCCTTACCTGTGACTCCCACCACCAGTCCGCAGTGTGCATTTCGGTATAGAGGCGTTTCGGTGGCGTATCGCTGTTAAAGCAATGCTGAGGGGCGTAAATAAGATGCTCGGCGTACGCTGGCTGGCGCATCAGCCATCTCATGCTTTGGATGATGTCTCGACTCCAGTATTTGATAGGGCGTTGGTGATTGTCATTCCATTTCATATCCTCGAGAGTGTGTAGTTCCCACTCCCCGAGAGCCAGATCATCTGGGGTGCTAGCCACGGGCTTCTGGACGCCATCTCCGTTTTTGAAGCTTGGGAAACGCAGAGTGGTGTTTTCTTCCTTCAGCACGTCGTCATAGTACGTCTTCATGCCCTTCTTCTTGATCCCACACTGGATATATTTGTACTCTTCACGCGTCGCAAACGGATAGTACGGATTGTTCTGTAGGTTCGTCTCAAGGAAACCCTGAGCATCGCGTTCCCATGGCTCAGCAATGTAATCGCTCAGCGGAGCACCGGCACTGGGGTATGTTTCCGTCGGCGGCAGTGGAGGCGGCGGTGGTTGAGACTCCGAGTCTGCGATGTGTTCAAGGTGTTCGAGGTAGGGAACCGCGTGCAAGTCTTCGACTGAATCTTTGTTAGCATTGAATTCACGACGCTGAGCGGGTTCAACGTGTCGGGGCGCGCTGCGAACAGTCAGATTCTTCTGGCGTGAAACTTGAAGGTGTTCGGGATGGTGTAATTTGAAATGTTTAAGTCGCCAGCTGTCTGAGGTGAACTTCTTTCGGCATGGAAATTCGGGGCAACGGAAAAGGGTCTTCTCTGGCATTGTCGACGACACGCGAGAAGTGGAGTATTCACTGTAGAAAGGGACGAAAGTTGGTGCTGGACCTGAGCAGTCTGGTGTGGGTATAAGCTCATGATACTTGAGAGATTTATTGAGCCTCAACACCATCACAAGAAGGTTCCTTACACACCAGCAGTTGCAAAAACACTGTATGCACGATGTCCCATAATACTATGAATGAATAAAAATAAACCCTTCGCAATCCAAAACCCTCGCGACGCGTGTAAAAATGAATGCCTGAGATAAATAGATTAGAACAAAGGAAACGAACAAGCCCACAACCCTAACCCAAACGAACAAAACACCTGCACACATGCCTTAATCAGTGCCTGAGATGAATAGATTACAGCAAAGGAAACTCACAAGACAAGAACGCGAGGACTGGTTCACTCCTCACCTACCGAGCCATCCGGGCGCGCCTCAGGGAGAGGGACATCAGGGAGAGGGACATCGGGGAGAGGGAAATCCGGGAGAGGGACATCAGGGAGACGGACATCGGGGAGACTGTCGCCACCTGCCGATTTGCCGAGTAGCTGCTGCTCCACATCATCATCCGAGATGTTTCCGGCTGCATCAGCTTCTCGCAGAGTTGGCGCTGCTGGTCGAGGTTTTTGCGGCGTCACAAGCGCCAAAAACTCCAGCCCACTGAGGGTATGAGTCTCCGGAGTTCATGGTCGTGGGCGAGGCTCCGGCGTTGGTGGCCGTGGGGCAGGCGCCGGAGGTTGTGGCCGTAGGGTATGCTCCCGCATCTCCTGGCCTTGCTCAGATAGCAAGGTTAGCTGATCGTCTACCATGGTATCAGCATCGTCAGCCGATGTATTTACCATCTCTCCCTGGCCAATCGTCCGTGGTTCTTTGCCATTATCCTCATCCTCATCCACCACCTCCTCCTCCTTCTCATCTTCCTCCTTGTCATCTTCGTCCTCTTCGTCATCCTCATCTTCACGGTCCCTGTCCATATCCACATCGCCGTCTAAATCAACACCATCCGGTGCGTCCACATCATCCTCCATGCACATATCGACATCAGGATCAAGTTCTCAGTCGTATGCGCCGTCCGACTTGGCAGAGTCGGTATCATCATCGGAGGAAACTGACACGGCGGGCTATGCTTCCGGCTCTAAATATACCCCCTCTAGTTAGCCCTCCTTGTCCAAGTCTGCCTCTGACATTTGCTTCTGCAACTGCAAAGCAACGGCACGAGAGATATCATCTCCCCCTGGGGTTCGTTTAACAATACCTTTCCCTTTACTGTTTCCCTTCCCCTTCCCTTTCCCTTTCCCCTTCCCGTCCTTTGTTCCCTTCCCTTTCTCGGTCAGTTTCTCAGCGCCCTGGGTGTCCTCCTCACTCTCGCCGTCGTCATTGTCATTGCCATCGCCAGGACGGCTCCTTCCACCGCTCGGCGAATCGGGATCCGCTCAGTTGTCATCATCATCATCCTCGTCGATAATCTCATCTCAATTCAGTGGTCTAACGGCCAGGAAGTCGCCTGGCTTGTACCGCCGGCAGCTTTGAAGCTCAATCTTTGCTCGGAGATCATCGCTACCGTACCAAGAGAAACGCTCAACGGTGCGTTTAACCTTCCCCGAGCTGGTTGCCTGCGGATTGGAGCGATCGACTTGATCCCCGAAGGCACGGGGGTTGTCCCACCTCCAATTGTTCATTTGGTCGCGGGTTTTGTCAAACATTTGACCCATATATGAGCAGAAGGCAGCCCACCACTCCCGAAAAGGCGAACTCCTGCTCCTGTGGTGCGGCCACATCTGCTGGAATTGTGAAAAGTGGCGAGTCGTGACTGGATCAAGAAAGATTTTATCATAAAAGAGGTCCCAGGCTCTCTCATCCTTGACGCCGCAAACATTGTATATCCGTATGAGTCCACAGATGTGTTCCGAGATGAATCCCTTGATACGGTCCCGATCCAATGACAGGCGTCGATTTATAACCGATGTCGGCATCTTTGCCCTAGCCTTCCCCTTTCCTTTGCTGCTGCCCTTTGGTGCCATCGCTGTGAGTTGAAAATAAATCTACATCCGAAACATTAGCATTATGATACAGCTGCATGTAGCGGAAGGAAGCCCAGAAGGAAAGTGAGGAAAAGAACAAAGTTGTGTAGCTTATCGGGTGTGTTTTGGAACGAGAGGCGTTGTCTTCTGCAAGTCACGTGATGTTGAGATCAGGATGCTGTCGGTGTGTATCATACGGGAGACAAAGAGAAAGGAGGTGTAGGCGGGAAGAAGGGATATATATACTCGAGTTCCGGCGATGTCTTGGTTCAACTTGTGAGTTTTGTTGGTTAATGAACACAAAACGGCCCAGCCTTCATCTTGCAGAACCACGTGCCACCTCATGAACGAGAAGCCTCAAGAAGAGATTGAGTACTCGCGGAGAGGACAGTTTACGACTCCGCGGGTTGCTTTTGCATCTTATATCATTTTTACCGCTCAGACCTCGTGCATCTCGGAGCAAACTGAGTAGTTCCCTGGTTGTCCCAACTGTGCAAGCATCCAACACGGCTAGCAACGCCTAGCAGTGGAAAAAGCACACGCAACTGATGTCATAGGATAGAGAATACGTCATTGTTCGCTTTGTGATTCTTTTAGCTCTGCCAAAGGAGGATTTCCATCGGGAAGCTGAAGATATACACAATCAATGATTCGAAGTATTGTGCCAAGAACGAGTGCAATACGATGATAATCGCGCCAAGAACGCATAAAGACCCTTCAAGCGGTCCAAATAGACCTTCAGACGTTGCTGTCACAGTGAATATCAATGCTGAGTTTAATCTGAGTTTAATCTGATGGCAGTGAACCCATAATTGAATACTTTTCAGGAGATCTTGTCCCCGAGTATCGTCACGGGCGATAGTGATTTAGAGTCTAGCGCGGTATACACTGCGCCTCCCTGTTTTTTCGAATCCCTCCCTGGTCGCTCAAATAGGTGTCTACCTCGCCTGCCATTGCATATGCATGCAGAGGAAATTATTCCTACATTCTCAAGGTCGAACATCTATATCGGACTATGCGTTCCCAAAGCCCTCACCCTCGCACGACTCCGGTCCTACGAATTGTTCAGAAACAACAAAAGCGTAGGCCTTCGGGGAATTCTCAGTTTCCCGCTGCTAAGAGACGCGTTTCCGCACCGGCTGGCGAGAGGGATTGCTCGCAAGGAGCGAGTTCCGTAGCCTCTTCAATCCCTGATCAGAACTCCACCCCCTCATCTTCGCTGAACAATTCTGGCGTGGCAGATATCACTCAACGTGTGACTGTAACCCCGTCCGCTACACAGCGACGGTCAATGATTACACCAACCGCCATGCCAGGTACAAGCAGTCGTAGCATACCAGCACCCGGAGGAACCTCACAGACAGACTCAACGCGTCGCGTTGTGTCCAGCCTCGCATCCGGCATTGCTAGCACTCCCACTCCTCTCCGCGGTCTTGAAAACCTGCCTACCCCCATCCCAAATCCAGAAGCCTGCGTGACCATTACAAATCCACTGAGAACGCGAGCTAAAGAAAGGAATCAGAGACAGAGGCAGTGGCAAATGCAACCGCAGGCGGTGTCTACACCTCAATCAGTGGTCTCCGGCAGTTGCAGCATCCATAGATTTGGTCACTCAGACATGACGTGTCTTGTATTTGCAACGGGCAGACTCATGGAGCTCTATATGTGGAACACACGGCCGTTTAAGAGTGCAAGCGACTTGGAGATGGTAAGTTATGCAATGAACGCGACACGCTGTGAAAGCATTAGCTGAAGCCCCACACTGCCAGATAATAGAGAAGTACTGGAACACCGCTATGCAGCAAAGCAACATTTGGTCCATCGCATTTGAGGCATGCACAAAGGAGATTTTGAAAGAGGTATGCTGCAGCGACGGCCCACGTTGGATATTACACACTCAATCGGGTACCAGGTTCGAGCACAAGCCGACAAAGTTAAATCCCATTTGATTCAATCAGCAAGGGACCGTATAGCAGAGCTTTATGATCTCCACCGCTTTGAATCCAACGCAGAGCGTTTGCAATTCATTGATTCCCTTCTGGCAGACAATAAGTACCTTTTTCCTGTGGCAGAGCGTGTGGAAAGTGGTGTACGCGGTCCAAATCCGACGCAGAAAGTGTTGAAAGCTGGCAACAAATGGCCAGCGTCCACGTTACTTCCTGGCGGAAGCAATCCCGGAGTTTATCTACATCAAATTTTATCATCGGGCGAATAACCGCAGTAAGTATGCTGATGGATTTTATAATTCCATGATTGACGAGAAGGACGGTCATATACCCCCGCCACTGATCATGTTTACCTGCACCGCATTGCGCCATGCTCTCCTGGAGTGGCAAAAGAACAAAGGTGTTCATCCGAAAGCTTCCAAGTCAAAGCTGAAAGCGGACAAACCTGATCGCTCGAACTACTTCAACTACATGAATGACCGTGGTAAGATTGCATCCTGCTGCGCTACAACGGGTCGCAAGTTGTTAACCTCGCCTGGCGTTGTAGACACGTACACATTCTTGATGAATACCTGGAACACACTACCAGAGAGCTACCAACAGAGGGTGTATAAAAACACTCTTGCGACAGTCAAGCGTCAGATCCAACAGGCGGAGAACCCAACGCCTGCCGCAGTCATCAGCACAGAAGCAACGCGTGTTGACAATGCTATTCTTCTTGACTATTTGATTTCCAAGGTGGCGCTTGGGGATCCTGAGATCGGAAGCACTGACCCAAACATCCCGATAGACAACAATTGTACGCATGATGAACTGCATTTCGGGATGCCAGGGGGCTGCGAGGATTACGACGATGAAGGTGACGAAATCGACAAGAGCGATGCCATACTCACCGCCAGCCGGCGACGACGGGCCGCAACTGAACTCGAGATGTTTGACCTGGGAACCAGTAATGTGGACGGGTATGAGGGCGACGATGGCGACGATGCGGATGCGGATGAAGAGGAAGAAACATTGCAAGGCGATGAAGGATTAACGCAGACTTTGGACGACTGAGGGTATAGTACTAGAGAGTGTGAAGATTGGACAGTATATTTCAGACCTGTAAAATACAATAATGGCAAAGCAAATGCAACGGCAAGCGATGTATGCGAAGCGAAGACTGTATTGTAATAAGTGACAAGATCTCAAAGTTAAAATGTGGCACTCGGCCGGTGAAAGGCATAAACAGCGCTAAGCGTTGGGTAAACGGCTACAACATAAGTGCTGCGAAGAGTGTAACATACGTGTCGTTCTGATGGTGCGAATATATCACTACATTCCGGACGCAAAGTAAAGGAAGCCTGACGCCGGGGCGGCGAGCGTAATATACAATGCGACGAGAATAAGAGGCATGGTATAATAGCCGCCGCAAGGGAGGTATGCAACACGACCCGTCGCTTAGGCGACGGGTCGCATCTGATTCTCCGTCTGGCGGTACGAGGTTCCGTCTGAGCCGTCAGGGCCGTCGGAAACACCCGGGTGTTCCTGACGGAAACTAGGTTTGTTGCTGATGTGTATGATTGGGCCGCCAAAACTCGTATCTGAAAATAGATTATGTGAACCGATTACCATCATGAGAGAAGTTCGAAGAGAGCGACTCTTCAAAGCTCGAGTAATGAAAAGACAACTTCGAAGATTGCAATTAACTGTCAGAGTCAGGCGAGCCTGCAATCCCCAGCAAATCAATCTTATCGTAACCATTTAATCTGCGGTGCACCTCAATCCCCCGGAACTGCATGCATGCATGCAATCATCATTCCTCTGCCCGCTGTGAGATGACGTCTCACTCTGCATTCATACTGTCGTAGCATATAGCTTTCAACCTCAACATTTAGTTAAGTCTATATTGTAGTAGAGACTCATGATGAATATGTGATTTAACGGTGTCCAACTTACTAGACATTAGGCGCAAAATCAGAATGTGAGTGAGTATTTATGACTCATTTGTTAGCAATCTTGGCATCGACGAGTGCTTGAATCCATAAGATTACCCCTGAATCATCCATTGTACCTTAACATATTTTCTCTTCGCCTGTATCTCTACACGTGTATCTCTGCTTTGTATACCAAATTCTCTCCCTCCTCCATTGACTGCAACATTGGTGTGAATGATATTCTGCAGACACAGCCCAGATGAACACATGAAAGGGAAGTTATGCTTGCGATATTGCCTCATCGACCGCTAACTTAGCTGCAGCATCCTAATACAATGGACTACCGTGAATATACACGTGTCCTTCCGGCGGATATACCACATACGGAGGTTCATAATCGATAACAAACTCAGTATGACCCCTTGCAACTCAGCCATCTCTCATCCAGTTCTGCAGATTCTCAATGCTGCACCAATTCGATGCCATGCGGTCACATCAAATGCTCGAGCATTCACGCCTAATTACTTCGTATAGAGGAGTGATATGCAGGGGCACACGTTTTCATTCAGGTTCTCAGTGCTCCATTTGGCCAGCACCAAGGGTGAATTAATGTCACGAGTTTTCTCCTGGTGCGTCTCGTTCAGGTGCGTCTCGTTCAGATGCGTCTGGTTGTATTCTATGTGCGTTGGCTTAAGCTAACCTCCAATTCTTGCATCCATACAGAGTGTTGTTGATAGGAGTTGCTAACATTCGGCATTAGGGATTCATCCATTCCGGCGCACCTGACAATGAATCCATCCATTCCGGTGCACCTGACAACATTCCAAATCGCAACACCGGACTACCGTCCTCAATATAAATATGAACCATCGAAGTCATCTCTCCTGAAATCTTCAAGGCACCCCTCGAATTGCACCCTCCTCGACTATGTCCAACTTCTTGCTCCATTTATCCCGCTATTCTATTGCACTTATTCTTATATTTCCAGCTTATTCACTCTCTCCCATATTCCCCAACTCCCTATCTTCATTACAGCAAATGGAACCTACGCCCAGCCAGGTGAGGAATCACTATTCACAGAAGAATCAAGAAGCACACCTAGAGAGAGCACTCGCACTCAAGAAAGCAGCCAATCTTCATTTCCCATCAAATGTTTGCCTTCCAATGATCTATCTGCCTTGGTGCATCATATTGCGGATGACTAATATCCCCGATTTCATTAATGATGCAGGATGATGATACCGATCAGGACATCAGTGATGACGAAAGTGAGGGCGAAAGTGAGGACACCGGAGAGACCACGTTATCATCCGCCATCGAAGAAGACGATTTGGATCACCAGCAGCAGGTCCTACTTCTAGGCCAGGCACGCCCGGACAAGTCATCACGAACTGCAAGGGTTCCATTGCCAAAGAAACAGAGACGTGCTGATACTGTGATTGCACGCCCTCTCCTTCCAAATCCCCGAAAACCACCTGGGTCAATGGCACCACCACTGCTCGAACGCCAATAGTCGGCCCTTCTCAACAAATCATCCGAGTCTGACCGTGCACCATCCGCCCAGGCGCTGCCGCAACCCAAGTCTAGTGGAGACCAGAATGCTCTACAGCCCAAGGCCAGTGCCGATCAGAACGTTCCGCAACACCAAAAGGCTACTTTTGAGATAGCGAAAAGGTTCATGGAGGCAATCGTATTCATGAAAACTGCTTGGCCAATATTATCCGATCACAAATACTCGATGGTTGAAGAAGCTTGGAAACTTGCCATTCAAGCTCAGGATCGTCAGCGGGCATTAGCAGGAGCTCCTCCAGGGACACCATCGGTGTGTCAATTGCCCAGCGGTCCATCTCTCAAAATCGATCAGCAAACACGAGAAGCTGTAAGTTTTGGATTCTGTTTAATGCTCTTCTATCAGATTTACGATATTGACTATGGCCCAAATTATACATAGTTGAAACTGAAGATAAGTACCATTCGAGGACGGTTGGCAGATGGGGCACGTCGAACTGTTGTCCGGAGTTACCAGTTGGATTTGCACTCTGAGACTGAGCTTCGGATCCAGGTTAAGGAGCTCCTGTTTGACGATGCATATCTCTCCAAGGTCGTTGAGGATAAGAAGTCTTGGTTCACGCGAATGGAAGTGCTGGATCTCATTTACCACCAATTTTTCTTCACCGCCAATAGCTTGGGGCGCCAGCCAACGACATCCCAGTATTTCCAACCCCTCGCTCCGCAGACTTTAGCGCTGGTAGCCGCAGCTATTCATTGTGCGCTGTCTGAATATGCCAGTGGAAAGAAGGCCACAGTTATGTTTTCTCAAGATGAATATCAAGGTACATTTGTCCATTCCCTATGATAAAATTTACTCCGGAAGCCACTGCACTCATCGATCACACATTAGTGGTCCACATCAAAAAAAAATCCCTCCACCCCACCATGCGGCGCAAACTCCGCTAGGATAGGCGCTCCACATCCTAGATTCACTCTCTTCTATCTCCTTCCGCAGTCAATTCCTCCTCTTTCAGCGCTCCTCCGCAGGGATAGGCACTCCTTAATCCCCTCTGTCTTGATTAGAGCTCCTCTATTTCAGTCCGCGCTCGATACCCCCATGTCCGCGCTCTTCAGCCTGAGATGGGTGCTCCTCAATTCCCGCCGGCGCTCCTATATTGTATTCCGCACTCCTGACCCACCCTCCCCCTGTTCGGCGCTCCTCCGCTGAGAGAGCACTCCTCAATCCCCATCGGTGCTCCGCCGCCTGGATTGGCGCTCCATTATTTCATTCCGCACTCCAGACCCCCCCTTTTCGGCGCTCCTCCGCTAGTTTGGATGCTCCTCAATCCCTATTGGCGCTCCGCAGCATAGATGTGGCACTCTTCCTTTTCATTCCGCGCTCCTGCAACACAGCACTTCCCAGCTGGCGCTCCTCTTTTCCCTGGTAGCTGGTCCCCTTTTTCATTCGAATATATCATATTGTCTTTCAAACCCCAATTTAGATTTGCTGCTAGCTAACATCTCTTTACACCTTTGATAGATATCACAAATCGAGCTAAACGACATTGGAATTCAATTTCAGCCACTGGCCAGGTACAAATAATCAGCAAATACAAGGAGCACCTCCAGCTTCTTTGCGCCATTTATGAATTATGTGTTCCTGCATTCGTTGGACCTGAAGAGATGGGAGAAGTAGTGGATGACATTGACACCATGTTTGATTGGTATCTTTGGACTGTTTAGTCTGGTTATTGTTTCGGTGTGCCTGCGTTTATGTTTGAATCAGTTGCCTTTTTCTTTGGTACCATAATGTAGCGAGGCAATAAATACAGTGTTGAAGAAGATGGTAGGCAGTATGATTCAGAATTGATAATGAACAATGATCCATGCATCATATTCGCGGTTGAGGGAAATCGATTGCTTGTGGACATCCGGAAAGTCTCAGATAACACCTGCAGTCCTCCGAATGAATATCTATACGAACCCTGGCATCTCTCAGAGTTTGTTTGTGATTTCTGCATTGGTTCACCGACACTTCCAGGTGCACCCAAAGTTCTCTCCGGCGCTCCGACATGTTCCCAAACTTATCACAATCACTCCCATGGTACTCCTGTACCAGTCATCAGAGATCGAAGTTACTCCTGTACCAGTCATCAGAGATCCCAGTTACTCTGAAGGCCGGCCAGAATGCCCTCCTAGGGTCTGATACTCTCCTGACATTGACGCTTCTAAGTTTACACTCCACATCCTCTCAGACACTCCTGGAGTCTTCCAGAGACTAAAATACATTTTGCTGATGGAGGTCAAGATTAACAAGATGGAGGATCAGAAGTGAACAATAAGAATTCTACTAATATATATCGATTCCAGTCTCAAAGTGGAAGAGGAGGAATGAGGAAAAATTGTACTAATAGATGTCGATCCACAGGCAGCGGAGGTTCAGATACCGCAGGCATGCCACAACAAAGAACAGATGACTATCTTTCGTAAAAGTGTGCTTGTGATAAGAACTTGAAAGCTCCGGGCTCATAACCTGATGAGACAATCAAATGAGGGTGAGCGAGATGATGATTGATTGAACTGTCTATTATATAGAGCGAGAGAAGATAGACATACATATAAAGAGAGAAATCATCTCAATCACTAAGTGCAAATCAATAAGAGAAAGTACTAATCAAAAGCACCAAGAGAAAAATACTAATTAGGCCAGAGGCTCGCGGGGAAATAGCCGGCACACCAAGCCTAGTGTTAGCAACGGTTCCAACCCGCTAGTACGGATCCGGGTTAGGGTTGGAACCGGAACCGAACCGTGGCAACGGTTTTACTACATGAAAAACCCGGACCGTTGGCATTTGGGCCGGTTTCCACCTCAAAACCCGGCCTTTGCAAGCCCAGATGTTTCACTCCAATTAAGTATTTGAGTTCTCATCGTATCATGAAATGATGTATACGCAGATTGTGCAGTTTTAGCCGCGCTTTCACCTCCAGCTTTCAGAATTGCAATCCGACCAATATTCGTTGAGTCACTGTCGAAAATCCGCGAATTTCGGTTAGAATGTACGCTTATTTCACAGCCACTCAACAAATAGCAGTCGGATCTCAATTCTGAAAGCGGGAGGTGCAAGATCGGCCTAAACTGCACAATCTACGTATACATCATGTCATGATACGATCAGAACTCAAATACTTAATTGGAGCCAAAAATGTAGGAACTGCAAAATGGACCTGCGGTCCGGTACCTACCCGGCCAAAAAACAAAGGGTTTAGGTCCAGTCCGGGTAACAAACCCGCCAAGACATAGCGGTTCGGGTTTTTGGCCGGGTAACGAACCAAACCAAACCAAACCGCCGGCCAAAAACTGGACTGCTGGCGGGGTACCCGAACCCGTTGCTAACACTAACCAAGCCTGATGTTGGGGGAGAAATAGCCTACCTACCAAGCCCGAGGTTGACGAAGAAATAGTCCCCGCACCAAGTCCGATGTTGGCGCAGAAATAGTCTACGCACCAAGTTCGACGGTTGCGGTGAAATAGTCCACCTACCAAGCCTGCTAAATCACGTTCATGCCTTAGTATCAATAGCCTGCGGGCTAAATCCCTTAGTCATCATTAATTAATACATGCCAGATTATGATGTAGCGAATCTGGTGGCTGCAACAAAGACGAGTATGACAAGACGAAATGCGTTGGGAATTTGTAAGAACCACTGCTGTGAGAATACCGCACCAGGACTCCCACAGATCAGCGCAGAGGTCTCAGGCGCTCCATAAGTTGACTATTCTATAAATACAATCTTGAAGCATCCTCAATGCACCTGCATAAGTGCAGGTGCATTCGGGAGTATCTGAGAATGCTCTTGCAGAGTCTGAGAGTACTTCGCAAACCTCCGTGGGGGTCCGGGAGCATCTAGAAGAACTTAGAAGCACTGGTGAGGTCGCCCAGAGAGTCAGTGAGAATTGTGTGTTTCTTCTGGACCGATTTACATCTTCCTGATGCATATGACCCAGGATTCACATTTAAAAATCATCCGTAAGACCAGAAGCAGCCAAAATATGACGCTGCATGCAATTGAATATTATTTTATCCATACCATGGTGAAAGGGCGTCAAATAACTGCATAACATACAGCGGATGTACATAGAGTGCTACGTGAACGATTCATTGCCACCTGTACTGGGAAACCACCATGGTCAATGATTGCATTTTTCCGCAAAGTCTACCAAACCGAACAGCATGATGTTGTCAGCTCTGGGATTTTTGGGAACAAATTTCGTGATCAGCATCCTTGGGAGAGGACGAAGCAGGTCATAATGACCTTAGAGGAGGCAACAGACAAGTATAAGGGTTGACATACTAGCCGAATCTCATTGTTACAAGCAGCAACCAATTTCTTGTAGGTCTTCAACATGTCTGCTACTATGGCAAGACAAGGAGGCTCGGTACAGCTGGAAGAGTCCGACATGTGCCTGGGGTTGAATATGGCCAAAATGTCCAAAGCTGGGTTTTTGTGCACCGCAATTGAGGAAACATAGTATTTGTTCAAGAAACCTTGCGCTGAAGTCCAAGATGCATATATGCAGAGTATTGAGTTTCCCGGGTATAAAAAGGTGACGCCTGCAATAGGAAGACACCCACCGATGCTTCGTCAAAATCAAACAGACGTCAGTGTTCCTTACCAAAATGGCACTGCAAAGAATCTTCAGACACGCTGGAGACATAAAGATACAGGTGCACCTCCACCCAAGCGACCCAAACAGACGACACAAGAGCCTACCCCAGCTCTGCCCTAATCGCCACCTCTGCCCGACACGCCACCTCTGCCCAGAATGCCACCTCTGCCCAGAACACCACCCGCGCCACCCTGTAACAATGCCAGAGCTCAATCTTCCCAACTTGTCAATGTGCCGGCCGAATATATGTATTCACATACATCACTTCACTGTGCTGAATTATTTACTCTTTATTCATATGCCCACAATAGGCAGCACGATACAGATTTTAATCCAGATATGATGACTGATGCAGGCACATCCACTGGTTAGTACACTATCTGCTGTGTGGTAATGCAGCTAACATCCAGTTTGAAGACAGGCGTAGCCTATTGAATGAAGCTGCCAGTAATGACAACTATTGATCGAAAGGAACAGAATGTTGGAGTGTATTATTATCAAAATTAGCGGACACTGTAAAGTATATTTTAAAGGATATATTTGTATGTATTATTAAAGCACAATGTAGTAATCAAGAAGAAAGTCAATGAAAACGCTACAAAGGCTGCCAAAACAATGTAAATAATAGACTATGTAAAATCAATTCATTGTGTGTTGCGGATACGCCCGTGGCAAAATAAGCGTCAATGTAGAGTCCACAATTTAAGGTCAGGTAAGTCTGGCTATGGAAATGTGATTGGGTAGGGGTTATACATCATCGAAGTAGTGGCTGCCTTTATAGGCAAAAATTATAGCAACACACTCCCTACCTCATCTTGAAAATGAGCATCAACAGAGCATCAACAACACTTAGTCTTGTAGGTATGGTAATTGGGAAGTGATTTAATTGCTATCTTGCATAACCGTTGTATTGGAAGCCATTATAGGCAAAATAGTCAGCAATACGGTCACTGCCCAATTCTGAAAATGAGCGTCAACAGAGCGTCAACAATTTTTGGTCCTGTAAGTATGGTAATTGTGAAGTGATTTAATCGCTCACTAGCGTAACCATTGCATTGGCAGCATTTACAGGCAAACCAGCTAGCGACACAGTCACTGCCCCATTGTTAAAATGAGCGTCAATGGAGCATTAACAATTTTTGGTCTTGTAAGTATGGTAATTGTAAAGTGATTTAATCGCTAACTAGCATAATGGTTGCATTGCCAGCCTTTATAGGCCAAAACGCAAGTGACACGGTCACTGCCCTATTCTGAAAATGATCGTCAACAGAGCGTCAACTATGTTAGGGGTTCTCTCCTAACAGCGATAATGATACTTGATGAGCTTATATGAATACATGTTACGGAGTTACTCTCGGTATAGTCACGTGACATGCATAACACCTATTCATGGGCACGCAAGAATTCAGTCTTATGTCCTTTAGCAGGGATTATAAGAATCGCGCGTCGATTGAATAAGCAAGGAATTTTGCTTAGCAGATTCATTGAAAGAATACATACTACGGTAATTCTTATTTGATGATGCAACAATGGTGCCAGATCGAAAGGAGGTAACTCCTGCCGAGCGCATTGTTTTCAACCACGTTCAAAAGCCTAGATACTAGCGGGACAGTTTGATTGGACTGGAGATTACTCCGACACACAAACACAGCAGTTGATAGTCAATATGCAAGTAAGTGGGACCCATGACTTACCGCCGCAGGTGGTAAAGAGTCATCATGGTACTCTCCGGTCAAAGAGAACAGTCTCGACCTAAGCATGACGTAACTGAGGGAATTATAACGTTGGCTGAAGATAAGAGGCCTGAAGCAACCCTGCTCATTGGTTTGAGTTAGAATGCATTGCAACGTAAAGACTCGTATTCAAAGATACGAGCTTACGCGTCAAGTTCTACGTTGGCATAGTATTGGTTGGTTGCCAATTAAATCTATGACGCAAGCTGAATATCCCTGAGAAGGGTGAGGCATTAATTTGCGATAAGCGCTGCCAACTAATTTGTTGGCAGACGTACCAACTACTGTCACAAAAACGGGTAGTAAGATGTCATGAGATTAAAGGCAATAATAACGCAAGTATGATATGATATCATGCGACGGATGGCCTGATTATAATCAGGAGCGTAATGCTTTGAAACCACGTTGCATGAACACGATAACCAATTGGGAAGCGTGGCACTTATCACCGGGCGCATTTGAAGACGCGACCGCGATAAGGCTATCAAGATACTTGTAGTAATAGCGTCGAAGTACGGGAGTGTCAGACCCACGAAGACGACTATATAAGAGAGGGTGTTGTTCGGTAGGATTGAAGGGCATCAACCAACAAGTCAGACATTCAGAACACCGAAGAAGACCTTAAAATATTATTAAGAATTCTATCTATTATTATTCAAGATTTCTTCCCAAGAACTACTATCCACTCGTGATTACGCATTTTATGCCTGGTCACTCATACACCACCTACGAGTTCGCACTTCATCGAGTTGTCGAGTTGTTCGGCAATCTTCTATTCGAATTAGAAGAGCAGCATTTAATCCACACCTACAACCAGGTGTTTCGTTTCCGTGTTCTCGAGAACATAGATTACCTGGTGCTTCGATATCTTCGAACCGGACTGCTACCCTTCGAGGAGTATTCCGAGGATTAGTTGTCTTACAACCGGACGCTTTGTACGTACATTTGGGAGACGGTCTTTGGCACCGTTATAGATTGGTAGCTCTTGTTACAGATGAACAAGAGGTTGAGTCTTAGGATAAGACGTGGAAAGAAAGAGTAATCTTAGATAGGCGGTTGTACTTAATTCAATAAATGTTGTATTGATTATTGGGATTAAGAACCCCCGTAACAAACTATTTGTCATTTTGTCAGTATGGTAATTGTAAATTAATGTCATCGCTAACTAGCATAACTGTTGTGTTGGCAGCCTTTAGAGGCAAAACAGCAAGCGACACGGTCACTGCCCCATTCTGAAAATGAATGTCAACCTATCGTCATCAATTTTTGCCTTTGCATCTTGGGTTATCTAAGTGTTGATTTGTGGTATTACTTTATATACAATATATTGGCTGCCTTCTCAAACAAAACAATGTCTGAGCGGTTCGCTACCCCATCATGAGATTGAGTGTCAACCGAGCGTCAACATTTTTTAGTCTTCTAAGTCAGGTAATTACAATGTGATCTACTTGTAGCTAGGTGTAATGGGTGTAATGACTGCCTTTATAGGCGAAAAAGAAAGTGACATGGTTATTATCACATTCTGAAAATTAGCATCAACTGAGCATCAACAATTTTTGGTCTTGGATATTGGGTAATCAAGGCGTCGCGCAGATATATGAGTTCGTAACAGTACTAATGACCGCTTTAGTACTCCTAAATAAAACACACCAAAGGAAAAACATTGATTCTATAATAGCCGATGTCGCAACCTGTAAAATGTTTAAAAATGTATTATTGAATGTTAATTGACTGATTTTGATCCAATACAGTTATCAAACAGCAAAACCCAGAGCATTATATGATTGTACAGATAGACCCGCTGGACATCCTGCTAACAACCCGCCCAATTTGGACGGGTTCAGAGCTGTGCAGCGAACAGTCCACACATTGACAATTCGGGTATATTGACTACCCAGACCGCATATTTCGCGACGATTCAGTTCCAACCTGGACCCAGACCTGAAGCAGCAGTCCGGAACCATTGCTAACACTACCCTTGATGACTTGGCCAACTGGTGTGCAATGCCAAAAGGGGAGCTACAGAATTACATTGGTTGGTGTTTCAAGAGATTTGCCAACTTCACCGACGACATTGATTACAATCAGGAATCAAGTTATCTCAATCATGCGACATACATTGCATACAGCACAGTGGCAATTCTGTTGACATCTTTTCAGTGCGACAAGCAGGCAGTTCATATGGTTTGTTACACTAGGTTCACAAGGTGGAGACCGAATAAGCTACAAAGAAATCATACAGTTCTTCTCGGAATGGGGCCAAGTCCGGATAGCCACTTTAAGTCGACTGCTGAATGCATTCCCACACATTTGAAGTGTCATTTCATGGTCGAGGATACTGAATCAAGCGTTAAAGGGCTTCGTCCCTTGTTTTGGACGTTTCCAACGGGGCCAATGTATCAGACTGCTGGTATGTTGATTGTGGAGAAGAGGAATCAGCCTCAGACGCAACCCTTCAATGATAGAAGCTACCGTCGTAAGCCTCTTTTCAGGATCAGAACTACTTATATCATCCCTATGCGTGCAATCCTAGAGGCTGTACACCTTTATCCACTGACGCTAGAGCCAGATAGTATGCAGTGGTACTTGTGTAACATGATTGGCTTGAATTGTTTCAATTTGATTTACAAGTAGATTATTCGATTCGATGCTTGAAGTAATTGTTGCAGTGATTTATACATATCTGACCAGTGTTTACTCTGGGTGTTTTAATTGTTGGTATGGGAGTTGTGGAAGCTTGTGTATAATCGATGCCTCAATGGGTTAAATAGTTAAGAATATTCTTGTATTCAATGGAACAGTTCAAAAAACCATCGAAATGATTAAAATCTGGAGGACCAACATGTATGAAACAAGTGCAGTAAATCAACTTAAATGACTAAACATATTTTCGAAATGTCGTGACAACACGATCACATTATTGAATGTGTTGAAGTGTTGTGGAAGATTTCAAATCAGTTACTTGGATTATTTGTGGACAATGTAGAGAAGTATTGTTATATGGGGTCCATTTTCAGAATCCAATTTCGCTTTTTGCTGACGTTTGTGATATTGTATGTTCATAGGGGAATACATGAGTTTCTTTGAAAGCAAAATGTATCCAAGAATGGAATGTCGAATGTAGAGTAAAGACACATACATTTATGCTGAGCTGTAGATGAATGATATTGATAGGATAGTTGCACAAGAGAACAAGTGGCTATATATGGAGAAGTAAGTGGTAAGATATTTGATACAAATGTAAATGCTGTGACATTGCAGATGACTATGTAATGTCTACTTACCCAGGTGTGGTCACATGCCACTGTCCTCCAATCAGTTTGGACCTCTCCATTACAGTGTTTCTGAAATCTTGCTATACTGTATTTTGGATTTTGTAGTAAGATGAACATATCATCATAACAACAGATGGTTTTAACACTGCCTAAGGATTCTCTTGAAGCATCTCTCTATATTGTACTTTATTTCAATGCTATCTGGATGTATTAGTAATTACAAAGGAATACTGGTGACATTGTCCAGAGTGTTATATGTGGCTTGCAAACTGTTTGACATTTAGCTGGTATAGCTTTTACTATTATATTTTCAAGTCATCTGTTTATCAACAGCAATCACTATTGAGCTAATCTCCAAGATTTTGAAACAGATGCATAACAAGTACTAAAGCTATAAAATCTGCTTTCCAGTATTCTAACAAGTTGCATATCTACATGTATTAAGTGCCAGCAGGTAGCTACAATTTTTTCAATAAATATATTCAGTTAATTTCAAAGTTCAATCAACAACCTAATTGAGAACTCCATCCTGACCATACAACTCGCCAATATCATATATAGTGGCAACCAATCTGTTACGGTCATTATTAATGATAAGACTACATTTATTTACCTGCTGGACTTGGACTTGAAAATCGATAATTTGAAACAATCAGATGAAATTGAACACTGCTAGCAAATATACAACTGTGATAAGTATTATTTTTTAAATCTGTCTATCTGAGAGTGGGCAACGCATTGTAATGCTTCCATATCCAGCTTCATATTGTACAGCTTTGATATGTTTCTTTACCATCTTTCTATTTGAAAAGTTTTCAGTGGAGGTAATCAACAATAATTACCACGTGGCAATATTAATAATTTATCAGCAAACTATAAACGAATCACTGCATAAAATATTGAATATCACTACAATTCAATTGTTTTCAATTTATGTGGTAAGACTCAATATTGTTTCAGTCAATGTTATTCCTGCAGTAGTAGCAGTCTTCAATGACTAATAGAGTAGCTTGCTTATGTTTCTCTCCACCAAATACCTTGTCTTTTAGTGACAATAGTAGATTTGCTGATTTTTCACTTTTTTTTTTTCTCTCTTATTGATCTTGGTCTATTAGCTATTACTAGTGTCTTTACAACTCTACTTTGCAACAAGTAGAGCATCTTATATAAATCTCTGTACTGTCGTAGTTATGATCTTCTTTCCATTAAGCTTCGTAAAGTGGGGATAAATTTGAGTGCGTATTTCACATGGTCTAATTCAGAGTTCAGCACAACAGAGCTGCCTGCACTTTTGTTCTTGTGTTCATGTCAATTTGATATAGAGATAGTCAGTAAGTCTAGGTCAATAGAGAGATTCAGTACAATGGACATGGTGCAACAGTGTATGAGCCCGGCCACTATACTGATTTGAAGAACTCAACTAGAATTTAAATTTTGAAATACAGCATCACCAGCTGTGTTCCAGTGGAGTACAGATTGCCTTGATATGTAACAAACATGGCCGAATGGACAGCCAGCTGAAGTACGCAGTGTGATATTACAGACTGCAAGAGTGGAAGTTTCGAAATTTACAAACTCTCACAGCAGAAGCAGATTCTCAGCATCATTGACAATAGTCACAGAACCAGATGCAAAGAACACCAAAGCATTTGATGCATGAAAGAAGCAGAATCGAATTGTAAGGTCCACTATTCTCCTTTCGACGCAGAGGTAGTGCCAGCAGCAATATGGTTTTCAGTAAGGCACTAAGAAACTGTACAATCAGCTAAAGAAGAACTACAAGTCAAAAGTAAAGCACAATGTTTGGCCTGTGCAAGATGAAATGTCAGCTGTGAGATTGAGCTGTTACAATAATGTACAGGAGTGCTTATCAACAATTTACAGTAATGTGAATGACTTCTATCTCTGTGCTGATACTGTAAGCTCAAGTACTGGTAGTGGTACAATATTAAAGAGCAAGCATTCCTATTGGCAGATAAAAGATAAACCAAAGAATTAAGATTGTGGGTGTTCCACCCAGTTCAAATTCAAGAAGAGTGACACCCTTGCCAACAAACTGGATGAGGTTGTTGTGAACAGATCACCAACTAAGCACTGTAACAGAAAGAAGATAATTCAGATGTCGCAGTCTTGTTCTCCAAGTTGCTCATGAAAAGCCAACAGTGCAATTCAATGGAGACTTCAATGACCTGTATGTCCCAGTAGCCACACCATACAAGCATTGTTAGAGCTGGTAGCAGTTCAGAAAACAAGAAGCAGATGAGTCACAGCACCCATTTGAACAATACTCAGGAATGCTACAGATCTAATAAGATAGAACACATTTCAAGGGATTCTCCAAGTGTTACACCAGTGGCGAGTGTAGCACTGACAGAAACAGCTGAGACAGCGACACCAAGCACTTCATTTGAGAACTAATAAATGGCAGTTACAAATGGAATGAGTCCATCGCAGAGCTGGTACATTGTATTGATGACAACCTCTCGTATGTGTACAGCACAGCAACTGTTCGAAAGATACCAACAATTTATAAAATAACATGTACAGGAGATTTATGAATTTCTGGAAAGGGAAGCATGGAAGACAATCAGGCATGGAGACTTTTGATTGATGCTTCGACCTCCTGCAAATCACCACCTAATGCATGAATTGGTTGTGTGACACAACTTGTATATGAGTGGAGCATACACCCCACTGGCACAATGGTGGCTGATCGATTTGGGAATGCAGATTGTCCATCTCAACGGCTGTGAAATTAGGATATATGGCAAAGTGCCGGCATAGTTGAATGGTTGAAGTGAAGAAAGTCCTATTGAGGTGGTACGTCACACTGGTGGGTAAATCTGGCTGAATGTTAAGCAGCTGAATGTGAAGGTTGCAGGAAAGAGTAATTGAGCAAGAGGGGATTTCTATTGGAGGAGGTATAGATAAAGTTAATTCCTTTGGAAGAGCTCCACACAAGATTGGATGTTTGCAAGAATCTTCAGGCAATGATCTGTATTCGTTGACATTAGAGTTTAGCACTTACGACTGTAATATCACCTTCAAGAAGTATGGGGATAGATTTGGATCCAATGTTCATGTGGTCTGGTTTAGGATTGGGTGTGGTGGAACTGCATACACTTCAGTTCTTGTGTATATGTCCATTACACATAGAGATAGTCAGTAAGTTTAGGTCAATAGACAGATTCTGCACCATAGCTATGATACACCAGGTGGATATCTTATGTGGTAAGGTAGGCATCCTAGTGTTCTTATTCATTATAATTATCCAAAAGATGTTGAACATGTCATTTCTCTACATTGCATGAATGTAGTACACCATACTCTCTTACTTATCTATCTAGACAATTATCGTGACAGTCACATGAGTATTTTCAGTTGATTGCCCAGTACAGGGATTTCAATTCTTTATTGTCAAATCTTTTCATCACATAGTGTATTTAGCACATTTACAGTCCTCTAACTTAACGGTCCGCATATTTTCTCGAATTTTAAACATGTTGAAATTTAACTTTAACTGATATAGTGATTCAAACTTAGTACAGAGTATCTTTTCATTATAATCAACTGTATATTCTAAATGAATTCTACACTCCTTCCCTAGTACAATTGTTAATTTGGCAATATCATGATGATTCCTTTAGATTTTTACAGTAACTTTGTCTGTGGTAGTTCTATTGGCAACTGGCAATTCTGGGTTTTTTTCATAACCTCTGATTATATTATACCCTTGCATCAAGATGAAATACAGAGCCATCTCAGTTGTTAATGGTAGTATATAGCCGTTTTTTTCAATCTTGGTAATACAGATTATAATTGAACTCATTCTAAATCAAAATCTTATAATGGAACAATCAGTTGTGATAGTCTTTAAGACATTCTACTATATATGTGGCAGTAACATGCAGGAGAACAGTCAGATAAGAGTTTATCAATTGTCTTGTAAAGATATATCTCCAAAAGAAGTGAATATTGACTTCTGATATTCAAACAAATTGAATAAAGTGATAATTATTTTTTATTGTACATGTCAATTTTCGTAACCTGTAGTATGAAGGTAGATACTCATTTACTCCACTATGTGTATGCATATATAAAGGTTAGCAAATTGCATAGTATACTGAAATGTAACATATTGATTGAAGATTAAGCAATAACAAGGGGTACTAACTATATAGAAAATAAGTTATATTATTGTTCTATGTATAGTAATATCTGTACTTGCAATCAACTTAACATTAAAGGCCAATTTGTATTATACAGATAATATATACATATCAATACTCTATCTCCAGTTTGGCTACCATTTCAAGTATTACAAGATTCTATAATTATATTTATAGAAAATACACTTATTTTCCAATAATTAAATAGGTGTAATATCTCTAACTCTATACAAGATATTGTATTAGATGTTAGTTCTACTTCAAGACAGGGTAGTTAACACAATAGTAAATATAATATATATAATAGTAGTATCAGGAAGATAGTAGACCAAGTACATAATATCTTTGCTAGTCTTTTTCTAATTTTCAGAATTGGAGTTTTATATTTCAGCTTGTTGTATTATTTAATGTCTATTGTACGTGTCCAAACTTCTATAATACTGTAACTTCATTTCTAGAGTACAAGGTTGCTAGCAGTTACAAGAAGTTCAAATTGTTCTATTCAGATAGAACTAAATTTAGCTGTTTTGGATATTTTAGAAGCAACTACTACTGTTTTGTTAAACATTAGTTTGATTTATGTATAGTGGCTTCAGCACCAACAGACTACCTGATATTATATCAAAAGTAGTATCAGTTGTTACAGACTGTTTATCCAGAGTGGCTGGTAATACAACCAGTATGATTAGCAAGTGAATCTAGATTGAGCATGTGAGCAAGATGTCAAATGATAGATTGTGTATTCGAAATATGTAGCAGTTTTTGTTGGTGCTATGTATCCACAAACCCCTCAGACCTAGACTGCAAATCTAGGTTACCATTTTTGCTCTTCTTTTCCATTCCCTTCAGCTTTTGAAGGTTGGAATAGAAGTTGTCAGCCACCATGAGTTCTACCAGCAGTATCAGGTGGCCATACATAATGATAGTAATAGCTAGCTTTGAGTTTGCACAGTGATTGGTAGTGGTGGCCAAAGTCATCATATCAACAAGAAGCACTGACGTAGCTTAGCGGTGAGTATGGGGCTAGAATCACCTGGTTGCAGTTTGAAAGC
>Ga0307512_10001589_pt1 | contig 31691 bp, 31 predicted proteins | sample 14_EM_MG_FD_200267 | JGI IMG/M metagenome (GOLD analysis project Ga0307512, IMG submission 200267) | Populus trichocarpa ectomycorrhiza microbial communities from riparian zone in the Pacific Northwest, United States - 14_EM | ecosystem: Host-associated > Plants > Roots > Unclassified | place... | reverse complement strand
CTGATTGACTGTACGCTCCCAAGTAAGCTCTCAAGACACTCCCAAGTACACCTCCGAGTCGCTCTCAAGTACACTTCCGAGCACGCTCTCAAGTACGCTCCCAATTGCATTTGATGGTACACTCCCAATCTCACTTGACTATATGCTCCCATGTATGCTCCTGCATGCTCGATCCAGAGACTTGCTGAGTTGCAGACGCCAGGCACCGGGAGGCGTGAGGCTGGTAGCGTATGGCGGGCAGTGTTTGGCGGCCGGCGTGTGGCGTGTGGCGTGTGGCATGTGGCAGGTGGCAGGCGGCGTATGTTGGCCGAAATCATGACGTCGGTCGATATCATAGTCTGAACCTTATATTTAGCGCGGCCACCACGACAAGATCTCACGATGCCTCACGGTCATGATGACAATTGCAGCCTTAGATACTGCAGGAAAGGTAGACAATTGGATCTTGGGCAGAGCAGATCTCCGACTCAGATTTTCCAACGGAATCTGCTGCCGGCTTCCCACCGATTGAGGGCGTATGTGTGCACATTCGGTCCGGGGCTGATGGTGATGATTGCGATGGCAATGGCGATGGAGAGGGTGTTGGTGATGGTGTTGGTGATAGTGATCATACTACCAGAAGTGCTTAGACAAGTAGGTTGGCTACGTCAACGTCAGCGTCAAAGCTTTTACAGACTTAGAGCCTTCTATTAGCCAAAGCTTCCACCAACTCAGAGTTTTCCATCGGCCCAAAGCTTCCCTTGGAAAACGCTACTCCATCCGAAGCGCGGCTCTCCCAACCGTGACTCTCCCAAGCGTGGCTCTCCCAACCAGGCTCTCAGGAAGGCTTTCAAGCAGGCTCTCAGGCAGGCTCTCAGGCAGGCTCTCAAGCGGCCACTCATGAATGCTCCCAATGAGTGTGTACAGGTCCAGTGAAGCCTGCCGGCAGTAAAGACTGGCTGAGGTTTATCGACTGCCAGCCATATATAGTTCCATAGTCCCACGCGCAGATGTCTATAGACCAACTATGGATGACTAGAGACTGCGCGTCGCGCAGGGGTCCACAGGAAGCTTGATATGAGCTGCGCGTGTGTGCGTGTGCGCGTAGCGCAGTCTATAGTCCATTTGCACTTTTGCCGATGTGGGAAGATATTTAAAGCTGGTGGTATGCATATAAATATCAGATTTGAGACAATTTGTTTAAAGGGTGCAAAAGACAAGAGTATAAATAGAAGAAACTCTGAAATTCAGTGGAAAAGGTGTTGAAGATACAGAAAGTTCAGCAGCTGATGTCTCATGTATTTGCAAAAGAGGAGTGTCTGCAAGTGCTGTTGGACTTTGTATTTTTGACAGATGTTGGGGCATTAGCAGAGTGGCAGAGAAGGCAGAGATCTCAGATCCCACAGAGTTGAGTGATGGGGGGGTGTCAAAGATGATGTTTTTGGTGTGTTTTTTGTTTTGTTTTTGGTGGTTTTGGAGAAGAGGGCTCATGACTTTGCTTTTGTTTCTTTGAGTTACAGGAGAAGCGGTGAGGAAACATGTTCGGTATATGCCATAGCCTCTAGCGGCTGAATGCAATATAATTACAACAAACAAACCCTATTAGGATTTGTCGCTTTGAACTCTCTGCCAACCTCTGCGCGCCTGCTTAGTATAATATCAGTTACCTAGCGTGCGTTTGACAGTAATTTCAACGTCTCATAATTAGCACCGTAACGGAAGTTGTGCCTATCCCTTAGGCAATTTTTGTAACTAGAGACAATAATTTACAAACCTGTAAGTTGACCTGTGGATCCCATTGGAGCACTCACTCAGAGAACTAGCTTGTTTAGAGCTAGTTTGTTGCAAATGTTGCAAATATTGGTTTGATGACATGGTGTCGTTTGGACTCATGTATGTTACCCGAGGGATTTCCAAGAATTCTATTCTAAGAAATGTCACTTGGAGGTAGCTCTTGATATCTTTAGTTCTCGAGCGCCCGGGCACTTCTGCATGTTGTACATGCGCAGTGATCGTACGCATAATTCAAAGAAGACTCATCGAGAATTCCCCTAGCGGCTATTAGATGCGAAGGTGCGCAATAACTAAGGCTGCGGCCTTGCCTATTATGACTGTCATGGTGCAAGCCTTGCAGTCAAAGGTATCAGTACCACAATATCGGCACATTGCATCCCGAGGAAGCAGAGAACTATCTTCATGCGTTATTGAGCTTCTGTAATTTTGAGCTTCTATCAACTTTTTGGCATGCCTTAGGCCGCTCTGTTGCGTATAAGTTGAAAGCTTTCCGACTGATCAAAAACGGAGGAGCCAAAGTGTGGTATTGGAACTGTCAGGATTTTCAAGCGCCAACATTGTATCCTCCACACAGTTTTTGTGAACATTCCTAGCTGTGCACTAGAGGTGAGTCCTGTCTAGTGTTTCTATTATTGAGCCGCTGACGCTAATGTATAACTACTACTGGACTAAAGTCACTTGCGTTATCTACCATCAATCAATACATCAATCGTACGAGTTGCTCAATGCAGCCCATGTATACATCTTACAGGTGCAGAGGTCTGGGCGGCAACAGGATTGCTGAGCGGGATTGTAATCAGGGCGCCAGATACAAGCACAATACTGTGAGGCACTGGCTGAACAGGGCTTTGAATGACACCCCACAAATTGTCCTATCATGTGCGATGCCTATCTCTGTCTGTCCTCAATCGCCTTGGGCTGGGGTGCACGGGGTATTGACTCGCTCTCTCCACTGAGTAACTAATTCACAGCACAGAGAATCCTGCATATTCAAAGCCGTCTTGTAAACTTTCCATTTCGTATTTCTGTAAACTACACAGAACCAGCTATCCGAACCAGTGCTTCTCTCTTACCTACCCATTCAATCTCATAACCCTGATGGAGAGCTCGGGTATGCTCGACCCTTTTATCCTTTCGATTAAAAGGCTTGCGGCTTCTATCACATGTCGGGTCCGGACAAAAGAATTGTTGTCCCCCGTGAATGCTCTTGAAATGACGTTCCTTGTCGGTCTTTCTCGTGAATCTCTTGTTACAACCCGGGTACGTGCAAAACGTACTGGCAAAATTAGCTACAATTCGTACTGGGATCTGTGTATATTATACCCCTCGGCCCCTCCTGTGCCATAGGTGCGAGTGGAGTCGACGGCGGCATTTATCTCCGGATAGTCCCGATTGTTCTGCTCTTGATCACTATGCATTTTTTAATATATCAGACAAATTTTCAGGTTGTTTAAAGTTGTAGAACACCTGCGTATCCAGTCTTGCTGTTTAACGTACCTGCCGTTCATATACATATGGGAAGCCGGGGGGTAAATATCGAAATCATTCGCCCCGCCTGGGGGAATCATAGACGTCGACATGGGAAAGGGCGGAAGCGGATTTGTGTCCACTCGGATTAGAGTTGATCCACGCATTTTCGCCAGTGTCTCACTGTCATGCCACTCTAGCTCTTGGTAATTTGCTTCGGCTCCTGAACTGTCTCTATTGTAAGTAATTTGTAGGGTTATTAGCAGCGTACTTGAGATACTAGGGCATACATTTCGAATTCAGCGCTGCCCGTAGTACTGGTGATGCATGCATTCACCTGTTTGGCGCCTGGCAATGGGGACTGTTGATCATAGCAATAAGGGTTAAAAGTGGGGGGGTATTGCTTTCGGTAAGTCATTTGGTTAGGGTTAATTGGGATGAAAGGTGGATAATTTGATAAATTCTTCTAGCTTTACTGTGCTGTCTAGATCAACGGGCTGGAACTTCATAATATATAGTCATAAAAAAAGCTCCCTCCTTCCCCCGCTCATCTCAAGAGCTCGCTCCAACTCGTAGATATCAGCGCCCTTTCTTCAGGCTCTCTGTCCAATTGATGAAGTAGTAAGTCATAACAGATATGGCTGTGAACACGCCCGGGCGATATGATCATGTTCTATCTGACGGGCGTCGATGCGTCCGCGCCCTGAGTTGACCGAAGTCCAAATAGAGTAACAACGGCTATCTCACCAGATAGACTGTGTTCCCGTGGGAAAGGAGGGTGAGTATATGACACTCTCGAAACTCTGTTCCATAAGAACGGGGCAGTGCGAGTGACTTTAATCAAGCGATAATGTTAGCGGTAAATTCCACAGGGTTAGGTCTGATTTACCGAACAGACGTCGGATACGCTCCGTTGTTTTCGGTGAGATTTGAGGAAGCACGAAAAATGGGCGAGGACGCCCGGGCAAAGAACTAGGTAGATATATCGCTGGGCCGGGATCAACCGTTGGTCAACGCCTGAGACAAAAGGACACCGACTGGACTGGACTACCGCAGAATGTGGCAACAAATGGTGAGTGCTGGTGATGGTCACCTAATCGGAAGATGCTAGGCTTTCTTATTAGCTCTGTCCTTAGATATCTAGCAGTTGAAAAGAGTTTCCGACAGGAACTAGCACGTTGGGGAGTTGCCAAAAGATCCTTTTGGTATGCAACGATTTGAAGCAAAAAAACCAAAAGAGTTGCGAAGAAGAGTGCCCTTGTTCACGAACAATCAGCATTCTGGTTCTAAGAATCACGATTCATATTCCGGTCCCCGTGAGTACGTAAACTGTGCAACACCAGCTTATATGTCCCGCCGCCCGGGCGGATTTTCAAAAATAATCGCTGCTCCTACGTCAGTAAAGAATGCTCGTTGCACAAATCCCAAACAAGCTAGGGATCTCATTACGTGTATTGGTTGATTGAATCTCAACATCATATCTCTGTCAATCGGCCACGTGCGCTGGAATGGTCCTAACATTCTTAGTAAATTATAGACTTATGCAGCACTTCTCATCCAGTGCGAGAGATAATTGCTCATGACTGGATTGAGAAAATACTCGAGCTCGGTGTATGTTCGTGCTCCTAGTTAAAGCGCAAGTTAAACGTTTGAGTTCATTTTTTTTCCACTCTCTTCCATCCTGACGCGTACACTTATCGATATTACTTGCTCTATGACTAGTATGTGCTCCCGTGAGCTCACCTGTAGGTAACGGTGAGCGAGAGACGTTGTTGCACAGATTAGCTCTCGGTCCATAGATAGATGGGCATGAAAGCAAGGTTGGGATAATGAACCGTCGATGCTCCTACGATCCAACTCGTGATGCATTGCCCGAGCGCACAGAGTAGCACGACACGGAGAGAGTCTCGAATATTTTCCAGAAATAAATTCGGCTGTGCATTTTTATATATCTTTTACGTGCACCAGCAACCCGGAAGACAATAGCTTAAGAATATTCAACTTGAGGTCTCGCAACTCGCAACTCGCTATGGTCTCTAATATTCTATGCGACCTATAGATTATAGATATATCCGTGTTTATCTAGCTGAGCTCGTCGCGTCTGGGTCGCAACATTCCTGTAATGAAGCTACTTTCTCCAACCCTAGCCAACCGAACGAAAAGGCTATCATATCCAGCATCTTCGAATTTTCTGGGGCAGCTGTTCTCGTTGAATTTTGGGATTCGTATATATATGTATTCTGACACATCATATTGCAAGTTAAAACTTGTACACGTTTAATAATTATATCTTCGCATTCGGAGAACCGCTTGGAGAAGTAACTATGATATGTGATGCATGATATGCAAATTTGCTTTGTTTCGAGCTACGCGACGGGGAATCCGACAGCACATAAGCGCGTGCTCAGGCTATATAGCTATCCTGGGTATCTATCCTTTCCAGACCAAGTTCGGCAGAAGAGCGGGGGGAATAGCGGTGGAAGTGGACTTAGGACATGAGTAGTCAAGTCTAGGCAGATTGTAATGTCCCTTGGTGCGGCCGTGCATGCGTGTTTACTTTCTTTATAGGAATAAAGTAGCAACGTAGATGAAGAGTAGCTGTTGAGGATGGCTGCATACGTCCAGCTCTCGGAAGTCTGAAGGAGCGCGGGGGAGGGTGACTAAATGACCGCCGCAAGGTGAAACAAAAAAAAAGTAAAATGCGGCGAGATCCTTCTAATGTTGGAACAAACCGGTGCCGCAAAGAGCGTAGAACATTTCCGTAGGGTAGGTGGTATTGTTGGCTCTCATTCTGGTTTAAAATGTACTCTTGATGCACCTTCTCGGCGGGTGGGTCCAGCGTGATTGAAGTTTGCCTGCGTGGCAAGCTTCATCCCCGCTTTCCTGATATTTTTTCCTGTAATTCTCTCCCCACTACTCGCATCCGTTGACGCTTGAACTCTATCGCCAGCTGTGATGACCGTTCATACATTTGATATACTCCCGGTAGTGTATCATGAAATACGACCCCAGAGTTATTTTCTTCGCTCTCTCGTTCGGGAGTTCATCTTGTCTTGGTCTTATCCTGGCCTTGATCTTCGCCGATTCGTCTCCTTTACCCAGCAGGACTTAGGGATCATCAAACGGGATAAACGTCACCCATCGTAGAAAGCCTATGGGAAGCGATTATTAGTGACGGTCAAGGAAAGCCTGCGAATAGTCTGGTGGATGAGATGCAAAAGAGGCTGAGATAAGGTACTGAAGTTAAAGCGTTGTCTCTCGTCTGTGGGATCTTCACTACTCTCATGTTAGCAAACGGGTTTAATCTCGAGCTTCAAGTAATTACCTTCGTTGTTCGCCACGATCACGTCATCTGCTTCGAGTCAGCCTCCAAAAGAATCGCTGAATACTACATCAGTCCTCCTTCGGAGTCCTTCGAACTCTCCCTTCCTACCTAAGTCGTTCGACGCTACCGAGCGAAGCAAGCCACTTCACCAACGCAAGCTTCTACCGAAAACAATAGGGCAAGAATACCGCTATGACCGAACCCGCCCCAGGCATTATTTCACCACTGTACGTGTGGGTAGCCCCTCGCAAGGTACCATTACCGAAAACCGACATTATCTATGGAATAGCAGTGGATTACATTCCACGGCGTTTTGTTTCTGGATTTAACAAGAGAAGAAGGTGAGCCCCAGGAAGTCGCGCGCGCTGAAACAAGTCCAGAATCGGTAAAGGATCATGCCCATGACCACTCTTACTTATACATGAATGACAAAAGAAAGATCAACTGGCCGCTCTCTCCAGTCAACTTTCAGCTACCAGATGCGGGTCGAGCAATAATTCCTATAGGAAGGATTCAACAGGTCAACAGGAGAAGATCTGTTCTGAGCTGGTTCAGGCTTTGGGATTAGACTCCCATAGAGCTGCTTTATATTCCTATTAGCTGTCTTTTGGCTGTTGGTTTGCTAGTAGACCTAGCCCGTGAGCGACAGCGCGAAAACCAGATCCACTGAAGGAAGGAAGGGAAAGTGCCCGATGAGTATGGGTTTACCCAAGCCAACTATCTACGCTCTCTGGTCATAGGGGCCGTCACTTCTGCCATTCTGGGCGTAGTCTAGCTAATGGTCGCTGTTAGTTAGCAGAATCCCCATAAGATCGCCAGTCGGGAGTCTTCAATCGCACCCACCATATCTGCCGTCCGGAGGAAACCGCAAACCGCGGTTAATGGTGATCAACGAATGTCTGGCATATATACAGTATCACACTTTCTCCTCTCGAAATTTTAATCCTTCTTTCCTTGCTAAATATTGTTGCAGACTAACCACTCGTAAGGTGTGCTTCCTCGTTCCACTGTTTGCCTCGATCCTTTAAACAACCCATTCGAGCCCCACGAACCAGCAAGAGAACAATTCAATAAATTTTGGAGGCTCCAGCACCTCCAAACACCGCTATGATAGTACAAGACCGCTATATCGTCTGTTACCAGGCCCACCCAGTGCTCGCCTTCGGCAAATTCGTGTTGGCCAGACTGAACTCATCCATTCTATGCGGTAATACTAGGCTTTTGGCTGTCTAGGTTCATCTTGGACTTCTGAAGAACATATATTATCGCTCGCTTGCAGGGGGAATGTTATTTTTTCGTCGTTCGGTGATCGGATGCATGCTGGGTATCAATGATATGATCACCGATGGTAGTTATATGTTCGAACAGGAGATTCAGACAGCTACTGGTAAAATAAGTATCGAAGCTTTCTAGGAGTGAAGATGCAGAAACTTACTAACGTAATACATTTCGAATAGGGGACTCGACTGAAGCAGCGACCCATTACTTGTACAGTTACAGGATACATTTTGGATGTAATGGCTAGGGCAACCGTATTCTCTACAACGGTATTATGGCACCATCCACGTGGACGAAAACCTCCGCCACATTAGCAAAATTTTCGTTGGGCTTTTGATACAGAACACATCACAGTTTTGAGAAACGTGGCACGGACAAGGCCAACCTAGATTCACCAATAGCAGGGGCACATCAGCAGAATGTATCGATCAACAACAAACACTCCATGGTCTCGTCCTATGGATATTAAACTCTCATAAGTTGACATGGCGACATAAAAAACAAATCCACTCTAACTTTATGAAGGCACTGACACACAACTTGGCTCTAGAACCCCATAATCGATTATCTACCTCCTGACCGACCGACCTCCCAATGCATGATTACGCTTCGGAATGTTCCTATTGTGGACACGTCTACGATGATCTAGAAGGTTGTCTTTCCTTGTGAAACCTTTCATATCCCGTCGAGGACACCCCTTCTCTGGACAATCAATAAGTCCACGGGGTGTGCGCATCTTCTCGCGATGAACCGAGAACTCGTGGCGATCTCGATCCGCCTTCTTTGGGAAGTTCTTCTGGCAGTGGTTGCATTGAAATGGTTGTTGCGGCTGCCCTGAGCTGATGTACAATTTAGATAGCTGAAATAGGATACAAAATTAAACCTTGGAGTTCTCACCTTGCAGTCTCGCTTCGTTGGTGATTTGTCGTTGACGTATGGGATCGGAAGACATCACATGGTCTCTCTGAACATGGGGTCCAGGTCAAGTAACCGTCTCGCCTTCCTGAGTATACAGGACACGAATCTTCCAGTTGAAGTTGGTAGTTCTCACACCACTGCGTAGTGGGTACCGACTGAGCGCTCAAGAATTCGCTGCACGAATGTAACACATTACATTAACAAACCTCAGTCGAAAAGTTTATAAAAGGAGTAATAACTCATACTTAGAAGCAGGGATTGTAACACACTCTGCTACACCGCAAAGTGTAGGATCGGACGTCCACCCCCAATAACATGATTCTGCTGCCGGATGATAATGCTGAGATCGATTGAACACTTCGTGCTGCTTTTGGTTATGAACGGAGTATGGTTGAAAGTATTCTAGTGTAGTCGGTTGGGACATTGCTAGGCCTTCTTTTATCATTCCTTGCGGGTCTATCGCTGGGGGATGAGACTGCTAGTAGAGTTTAGGTCGCTTGACGTTTCTTTCAACTGTTATATGGTTGTGTTGGAGCCGCATGTAGAAACGCTGTAGAAGTTGCTGCCTACTTTACTAGGCTCCACGAAGTACCTCGTAGAGCCTCAGCTAGCTGCGCAGAGTCAGCGGTAGGCGCCCAATTACGTCTCTTATATGCTTCCTTTGAAAGCGCACATTTTGCACATCGGTACATACTTGAAATACCTGCTTATACTGGGTGCACAGATAGAATCATTTATACTCGATGGCCGGAAAGCTGCAGATATATCTTGTCACAATTCGAACAACAGCTTGTGGAACCGGCTGTAACTACCACATCAGAATGGCGGGGCGTGGTAATTGCATATTGTGTCACCAAAGCAAATTATAGCAGTTCGGTAAACTAGTGTTCAGAGCTTATGAAAAACAGATGAATGTGCACACTTCTGGCCCTTAGTTGGGATGCATATGAACGCTGATTCTCCAATAGGGACTAGACGCTTCAAAATACTAAACGCCGATACGAGCCGGCAATAATACATAACAGCGGATCAAAGCCATAGCTCCGCTACATCAGAACGATAGACTTCTCAAGACCTAGCACGAATTTGCATTTGAGGTTGTTATACCTTTGACGCCATAAGCCTATTACCAGCCAAAGCGTCGGATAGAAACGTTCGAAACAAGATTGATCGATCGCACAGCTGAGAACACCGACGCCCCGCCTCGGAGGAGCTGATGCGCATGAATTGCCTGGGCGCAAGTTGGAGAGCCAGTTCCAGCAAGGGGGTGAGGGCAACAAAAATTGGAATAATCTAGTTTGGCCACTAGCAAATGCCGCCGCCCTATGTGTTAATCTGAAATAATCAGGGAGGCTGAAGAAAAGAAACAGGGAACAATATCGACAGACGGTAGAGAACATTGCAAGGCGGGGAAGCGGGAACCCCTTCTTCTCAATTCCCAATGCAAAATGGTCATGCCATCTACAACTAGAGCTGCCTATGTCGTGAGGCTGGAACGTTGGGGCTGAAATACACATCCAAACGGGAAGGAATATCTATTCCGTCAATGCCATCGGCAGACGAGCGCTCGATTGTTTGAAATCTGCAACGCTGAGCTCTGAAATCCCTACCGCGGGAGTCGACGAGGCTGCTGAGGAGGAAAAAGGGCGTTGGTTCTAGGGTAAAAGATCACGAAGGGCGCCGTAACCCCGAAGTTCTGTATTCTACACAATCACCTCTTACAGATGCAAATAGCATTCAGTGAAGTTGTCAATAGGGCCTACCATGCCGTCTGGGTGAACATAATACGGCTAAGTAGCGCTGAACCCACCAACAGTTCAATTTTCATCAAAATTAGTCCACATACCAGTTACTAGTGGTGGTACTCTGCAAAATGAACCAAAAACTCCTTTCAAGAGTCACTTTTGAGTTTGTGCGGGCTTTTCCGCAAAAGGACCGATCTTTTTTTAACATCGCGCGCCATCCGCATGTTTATCTTAACGGGGTAAACACGTGAATGGAATCAATCCAGTAACGATTCTCCAACAATAAGAATGTGTTTACCAATCGCAGACACATGGCAGAATCAGCAACATTTGACGTGGGGCTAATCACTAATCCATTACTGTTTGTTGGTTCCCATATTTTTGTTCGCGTTATACCGGATTCGACCGCATTCCGGTTCTTCCCAATGACTAGCCGCCCTCCCAACGCCCTAAATACAGGAGGCAGAATAGCGTTCAAAAACGAGGAAGGTCTTTGAGCTCGCTGTCAGCACCGGGGAAGATATGTATGGCATTTACACCCACAAGCTGGAGATCTAATATCGCCAACTAAGGTTATACATAAGTTCCCGTGGTAGCTACCTGATTCTTACGACGCTACTCTAACCCCAGCCAATTTCCCCGATCTAACTCGGCTGCTTATCTTCCTTGCATCGATACTCTCCGAGGTTGGAACAACTTCGGACGGAACTGCCAAACCTCGCTTCGCCTTTGTTGCCATGTCCGCCACCGACTCAGCGCAGCACCCCGACTTCGCAAACCTCCCCTGGTGCCACGAGCTCTTCTCCTCACCAACCACCGTCGTTGTCGACACCACCGCTCGCATCACCAAGCCTAACACTGAGGACTCACTTTTCGGTACGACATTGCGGAGCCCCGACACCATTCGCGCCTATCTGGTATTGCGCACGCCCACAGAGACACTCACACTCGTGTCGCTTGGCAGTGGCTTAAACGGACATGCGCACGTTGCGCACGGCGGGGTGGTGGTGACGATACTCGATGAGACGCTGGGTGCAGCAGTGGGCTATCCCTCGTTCACGGCATACTTGAACACCTTGTTTAAGCTGCCGGTGGCGACGCCCGGGGTGGTGCTGTGTAGAGCTTCGGTTAGAAGAAGCGCGGGGCGGAAGTTTTGGGTTTCGGGATCTCTGGAGGATGGTTGCGGGACGGTGTTTGCGGAGGCGGACGGGCTGTTTATTGGTGTCAAGGAGAGCGCGAAGTTGTAGGCGGGCGGGGCTGGGGTGCGTGCGCGCGCAGATAGATTGTGTCAGATACTCGTGGTAGTTGCAGAGATACTGCTTGTGGTGCATCTCAAGTCGTCGTCGCAATATCCACCCAAGGTTTCACCAATCCAATCCGAACATCTCAACCGTTGAGGGCATCTTGCCGTATCGGCGGCGTGGTTCTGGGGAGGCTTGCACCGTACCCAGCACTGCCGGTACTAGTACAGTTTTCCCGGCTAATGTATAATCCGACTCCTAGAGCACTCTCCTTGCATCTGGACTGCTTGAACTCTACAGGGAATATAATTTATCTTGGCTTCTCTCGAGAATTCGGATAACGCCTCATAGCGGAAAGAAGCTGTTGCGCGACAAGGTCACCGATAATCACTCGGTCTGGTCCTACTTCTATGAGATTGATTATCTACAATAAGCTGAGAGCATCCTAACCACACGTGCACTACCAATATAATCCCTCACTTTCTCGGTATAAACGTCAGAAACAGACTCGGCGGCTGCAGCGCAATATAATCTTTCATATTTTCTTCATACCCCTTCGCCGACTCCTCATCTGCAAAGGCCACTTCAAAGCTCAATGCAATCCTCGCAATTACTGTCCGTAGCTCCATATATGCCAGAGATTTTCCCGGGCATTGATAGACACCTAAGAACAGTATTCAGCATTCGGAGGCTGGCCATGTGGGCTGGGGGGAGGAAATTGATGCGTACCTATTAGGAACGGTGTATATACGCTTCTATCTTTAATTAATCCTGGATTCTCATCGGTCCATCGCTCAGGAATAAACTCTGCTGGCTTTTCCCAGTATCTGGGGTCGCGGTTAATAGTGTAAGGGGGTACGCTGACTATCGTATCCCCAGGGACATATACTCCTCCGATTGTCAACCCATCAGTGGGTGTAACTCTTGGGAGGCTAGAGATTGCGGGTGGTTGTAGCCGTAGTGCTTCGTTAATAATGGCGTCTAGGTATGGGATGGAGGCTGCTTTGGTGTACGAGTAATTGGAGTCGCCGCCCGGGAAGATAGAGTCGAGGACAACTTGGAGTTTTATGTAGATAGCCGGATTTGACGCAAGGTAATACATGATTACGGAGATAGAGGCTGCTACCGAGTCACTTCAGGAAGAATTCAGTTTCATCCCTGGATATGGAGAGGCCGTTACATACCTGCCAGCTATGATGATGAGACGGACGTCATCCATCGACGCTTCCTTGGAAATCATACCGAGGCCACTCTTTTTATCACCGAGAAGATATGATGCTATGTGGCTTGGTTTCTCCTTTTCGAGCCCCTGGGTTTCATCAGCAGCTTCTCATAGTCCCTTGGTACCAACAAACTTTAATTTTCTCCTCCATCCCCGCCTTGCACCAATCATCAAAGCCACCCAAGCTCCCACCGAAAGCCCCATAAACCTCCATCAGTAACCTCAGAAGCCATGGCACGGCACTCAGAATGGGCAAAACCCATCCACCATCGATAAGCCATGAAATACTAGGGTGGAGTCCTCCATTTTCTAACATTCTAAAGCTCTTGCCTAATCCAACCTCGCCCATCACATCATATGCAAAATACTGACTCCAGGCGGAAATATCTACCGGCTCTCCGGCTTCAAGATGAGCGAGGAGTCGAGGAGTGAGTCGAGCCGTTACTTGCTCGTAAGATACCTGCGCAGCGCCGTTGAGAGCTCGGTCCCAGGCATGGCGGCGGCGAGCATGTATCTTCTTATTGCGCACTGCGAAGATGCTGACATTGTGGTCGGCGCCGGTCGCGCCGTAGAAAGGGGCCTTAGCGCAGCGGGATGTAGAGGCGTAGAGCTGTGGCACGGCGTCGGCGTGGTTGATGGAGAGCTCGCGGGGCCCTGCACATGTCAGCACTGCGGGATACCTAGCTTTCTCAACTCACCAATGCGTACGAAGTCTCCATATTGTTGATGCGCCTTATCAATCACAAAATACCCCTGCGTCTTTGCCCACACCTTCTTCACCATCCAGAACTTCGAAACTCTCGCTCCAAGCGGACCCGGGAACTTTCCAAGCCGGTGAAAAAAGATACGGTGGATAAGAATGCTTGCTGCCAATACCGTGTCGAAGGATACTGCTATTAGGAATGTGTGAAGTGTAGCAAAAACAGCGTCGAAAGTGTAAGACAGGGTCCAGGCTATAGCGACGAGTGCGGTAATGTAGAGTCCGGCGAGGTGAAAGAGGTAGAAGTCCAATTCATAGCGAAGGGTAGAGAGGTGAAAAACCACTGCCGCCAAGGAGGATGCACCAAGCTGATAAGACAGATAGAGCATATTTGGGGCTCCTAAAGGGCGTACATAGGGTGCCATGGCTAGGTATATATATACTTTTTGGAATCGTCCAATGGGACTTGCACAACGCAACATTACATCTCTAAGCACACTCTTTCGTTTCTTTTGCGGCCAGTTCGGGGAGAAATTAGACCGGGAAACGCGTGAGTACTTATGTTTCACTGTCACGAACGAATGGAAAGTATGTACTACATAGGCGGCACCTCGCTGTCCGGACCCCGAGTCTGTAATCGTGTTGAGGCTCAGTATTTTGCAATTGCACTCCCTCAGATGCCTGAAACCTATTAAATGGTTCACTGGTTGTAATCTATGAGTATCTACTCCACATCACATCGCCGAACCGAGCCTGTTCTGACCCATGAATGGACCCATGAATGGGACAAGTAAAAATAAGTTATGCAAATTAATTCTGCACCACTAAGCGGATTATTGAGAGCCAGCAATTCGAAGCTAACTGACTTGTAAAGAGATATATAGAAACAAAGTGAAGCAAATGGATTTATAAAATAAAAGAGATATATAGAAGTGAAGCGAAGCTAACTGACTTATAAAAGAAATATATGGTAGCAAAGTGAAGCTAGTGGACTTGTAAAAGAGATATATAGCAGTGCAGCGAAGCCAGTTATAGACTTGTAAATAAGATATAGTATGGTTGCAAAGCAGAGCAAATGGACTTATAAAATAAAAGAGATATATAGAAGTGAAGCGAAGCCAATGGACTTGTAAAAGAAATATCCAGTAGTACTTTTAAGTATTTATAAGGAAAGCTATTCTTTTAATTTGCATATTTTTATTGTCCATGAATGGGTCCATGAATGGCAGTATCATTCATGCAACCGCCCTGTCCATGGATGGGCGGCTACCACACAATAGGCCATATGAGGGGGAAGCGGCCGCCGAAAGCCCGGTGCCGATGCCAACATTGTGGAGCCCTAAAATGACCCATATTTATAAGTCTCCCGGCTCAAGGGATCTAAGCAGTAGATCTGTGAGTTAAGTAATTATATGAAGATCCAGGCTCATTTTAGACTTCCAAACGCTCGACTCGAGCTCTCGTCCGAGGCAAAGGGACCAATATATTATACGTAAATTGTAGTCTATTATTGGCTAAGAAACCGGTATCATTTCCGAAAATAACACTATCATACATACTTTGGAAAAAATATCGTATTGAGACGGATAAGTGACATCTGATGTTTCTGGGTGGAGCACCCTGAGGGACGACCCATTACAAACAGGAAAGATAAATCAAATATCTGGATATTTATGACTGTATTTGTTTTATGTAATACCGATCAAGCCTTACTTGTAAATTAACCTGATAGTAACTATGCAGGCCGGGTGGTTCCCTCCAAAGAAAAGAATAAAGAGGTTTTAAGCCATGTCGGTAAAAGCAACTGGCTTCTCGGTGCCATCGCCGTCAGCAGGAGCCTCCCAGCTGCCTTAATGTCTCTTGTGCTGTCATATATACTGCTACGTCGCTTCAGGATCTCAAGCGGGGACAAGCCTTCCCTGTCCACTTTCATCGGATCGGCCCCATGTTTCAGTAGTAGCGAAATTAGGCCAGTTCGTATCGGTACCGATGGACGCAGGGCAATGTGTAGTGCTGTCGACCCTTGTCTGTTGATCGCCCCGACGTCTGCGCCGCGATCAAGGAGCAGACGAACTAGTTGTGTATCGTCGTACCCACAGCCGGCGACAACATGCAGGACCGTCTGCCCGGATATATCTACGGCATTGGGGTCCAGGCCAAAATCAAGAAATAGGGATATGGCGTCCATGCGTGTCTCCGTGGACTCCGACCTAAGCCAAAATATAGTGCACTGAAGTATTCCCCGCCGACGCATTTCATAGCTAGCCGTGACATCGACCCCCCGTTCCAGCAGCACCTTTACTGCCCCCAACTCCGCCGTACGCAATGCAGTGGTAAGTAGCGTGTTTTGGCCTGGCTGCTCGCGGGCGTTGATGTCGAGTCCGGATCTGCAGTCTATACAACGAGAAAGGGTCCCTGGGTTCCGGCGTGCAACAGCCCAAAACCAAAGGTAGCGGTACACCCCGCCTTGGGGATCTTGGCCGATAAAGAGGCGTTCGCCTACCGCCAATTTGTATAACTCGTTGTTGAGGAATGTATAGAACGCTCTGCAGCTGCTGAGGAGGGAGTTTCGATCCTGATAGGTGGTAAGGTAATTGAAGACTTGTAAAAGGAGCTCGACGGGGAGTCGCTGGAATCCAGAATATGCCATCCCTATAGCCATGAGTGCCTCAGAACTAGCTGAGCGGATTGCGACGGCCACTTACCACTTTAGGTAGTGAGTATTAAAACTAGATGACGTTAACGGAATGAAGCTTGCCGAGGATCTGAGCTCTTTGGAGTACGCGCTGTTGAAGAGGTACAATGGGTAGTATATCTACGGTGTACGGAAATCGCGATGCAATTACTAAGGATGGGTACTTGGGAATCGGGGATGGGGTCGTTCGAATTGGCCTCTGCGTGGAATTTGTGTACGTACGCGTTGGCAACGACGCGATGCTCTTGAGCTGGAATGCAGCATACCGGCATGTTCCGATGTTACACTAATATGTGATGGTAACACGAAAAACTCACTCCCTCCAATTATTGCTTGACTAACGAGTCAGGCAGCAAAGAATCGGACACTCTTTGTATTGAACCTCGCAACACCAAGCAAGGTTGTGGAGCTGAGGTTGCAGTCTGTGCACACTTTACTTAGATTTGCCGTTTTTGTTGAGATTTAGATGACGCTTTACCTGAAGCTGCATTTAGTGTATCTATTACTGGCTTGGTCTGGTTTACTATGGACTATTTATCGGGCACGATGGTGAGGGTGTTGGTTCTGTAGGCTCCGTCCAGACGTCCGCCTGGCGCTGAGTTCAGGACCTGGGATACCTCTAACACCGGGTCTCTTGTGACTACAAGTCTGATTTCAAGATGTACCATGTTTTCGCTTACGAGAGGCAATTGATATGTTCCGACCTATACGCCAAATTTTCCCGTTGGCCAACGGGTCGACCCATATGCCAACTCGTCGTCTTGGTGAATAGGTCAACCGATATGCCAACCGAGAGAACCGACCAAGGTGCCAAGTAAGAGGTTGGGAAGGCACGGTGTAGCGTTATTTCTCTCAACTTTTGAATTGTCCTACTTCATTATAGTAACTATCTTGAACCTCCAACTCTACCAGAAATTATCTCAACTACAACAATGACTTTCATTCCCATTACCATCACTACTGGCACCTCCACCCGGTCCACGTGTACCCCAGTAGTGCTACCTCACAGATCAACGAAGGATTTTTTAAATACGCGGTTGCCAAGAGTTCCTCGTGTACCTTGAGAGTAATGCAGTAACAAAGACCTCGGGAATTGCCGCGGCAGCCTTGCAATAGCATCAGCACGCAATAATATACTCATCTCTACTCGTTCACAAGGAAAATGGGCTATTAGTAGGAATAAGCATTTAAAGAAACATGGGTACTTCATTAGCAATTAGAGTGGGCTGTTTCCGAGGACAGCGTCTCAGCCTCGCCACACGGGATCCATGACATATTCGCTCATCCTCAAAGTCCACTCCCCTACCTAAATGTAGTCTCAAGCGATGAATTTTCCCACTGCTCGTCTATTCTAATTGAATCTAGGGTATTGTGCCGACGCTTTAGGTTAGAGATGACTCGTGTGCCGCTCGAGGTGACGATAGTGAGTTGTACGCTGGATAATAGATGGTAGCCCAGTTGGACATATATAAAGTGGTGTAACGTTGAGCGTTGATGCAAAGGAGTCTTCATGGGCGGGAGTGTGGATAGCCTGGGGTCTCGGACCGGGCTTGGTATAAGCAGATATGAGTATTGATTTCATATATTGATAGTAGGGCAACATATGGGTTACCAATTACTATTTCTTTTAGTGGAGGTGGGATTGGTATACCGGTACGTTCTTTGACTCGCACGACTAGAGCCCTAACCCGCGTATGATGTCAATGCCACCATATTCTACTCACCTCTTGCTACCGGAAGGATTGCCGGGCGATCTACACCACCCTTCGTATTTAAGTCGTACGGACTTTCCTAATCTACTCGGGTTGCCTGCTTTGGGTTGTGACCAGCCCTATATGTCTCCCATTCGCTGATCAGGGTGAGACGTACTCTACCGGGCGGGGCGTAGGTATGTATATGTACTGTACCGGTCTTCGTGGTTAGTACGTCAGCAGTCAAAAAGGGGTGTACTAAAAGTTTTTATTGCGATTTTGGTCGATTCTTGACCATTCGGAGATCGGAAAAAACTGACATCACAAAAAAGTGTACTAACCATGAAGACCAGTACAGTATTACAACCGCAAAAGATGATGGAGTAGTTCTGGTATAGCTTGGAGACCCTTGAAAACCCAGATCTGGGGAGTTGGCAGACTTTGTGAGCAAGTCCCAGATTTCGGGATGAAAGGTAGGGTTGCTACTTCCTAGAGCAACGTACCATTATACCCTAGGCCTTCTAGGTCAGAGATACCCGGATGCTGAAAACAAGTTTTTGGTGCAGCTAGCGGTTGTTGCCTGGTCTGGAGCTGGTCTCTACTCCTGGGGCACCGGTAAAAGCTAAACTAATACTAGGATGAAGTGATCACAGGCTGTCTTTACGTGAGCCACATATTCACATTGTGGCTTATCCGCATCAGCGCTGTGCCTTATTGCCAGGTCTTGACGATATGGCTGACAGCAAGGCGAACAGGGTCCGAGGAATGATCTTCAGAGATGGGCATGTTACTCAACTTTCGCAACTTCGAACTAATTCGACAGAGAACCTCCTCTCCGACTGACCCCCGAATTCTACGTTGGATTTGTGGCGGATAATTTATTATACGCTTGCGGTAAATTGTTCAATACAAGAGACTTGATCCCTCAACACGCAGTATTTATATCACGCTAACCCCACGGCCCTGGCTTCAGTCATCGTCATCTCGTTATGCCAGGTATGTAGAAGAGGTCCAAAAAATAGTTTTCAGAACTAATGGTCTGACGAATTTTCAGAAAAGAAAAGAGAATACATCCCTAAAACGCTTCACAGCGTTGTTCTCCTTGGATTTACACTCCTCTGCCTCAGTTTCATCGGTGGACTCGAGGCAATCATACGATCGAAAGACCTTAGAGATGAGAGATTCAATAATGGAGATGCTTTATCTTTATTGTGCAAACATATCGCGTCAAACGTCAAGTCAACCGATCGGCAGACGTCAACATTTCGATCTGCATGATATGTGACGACGATCCAAGAAAAGCGTACATCACTACACCTCCAGCAAGTATGTACGCTGCAAAAGTATGGCGGATACCTCAAACCACAACTACCAGTACTCCTACGACCGCAACTTCACCGACACCTCGACACGCCACCTCACCGCTAGCTTTTGCCAAGCCGTGAGTCGTTGGCCAACCACAAGCCGCCCCGTAATCGCTCTTTGGCTTCACGATGCCTAGAGTCGGGCGCAACTTGACGACCCCGACGCCTTGCGTGGGTCCCGCCACCCTCAAAACGAACCCCTTTGACATTTTTATGTCTTTGAGAGGGCACTCTGAGGACTGGGAGTCTGATTCGGACGAAATGCTGGATTATGATTCCCCTCCCCACGACTCCGATTCTGATAGCGACGGTTCTACAGTCTCTTCCATGATGCTTCCTCTTGGTGCTTCATCAGGATTAAGGAAGTCACGAAGAAACAAGAAGGGGAAAGGCAAGAGCTCGTCACCAAAGCCGGCACCCAAGAAGATTTTGGCTTCAGCCACAACAAGTTTGGAAGGTTCTTCAAAACTCCCAGTACAACAAAAAACAGTGTCCGAGGACATTTTTATCGACAAGGATGGGAATATAAATTTGTTCCACGATGCTGCGATGAATATAATCTCTACAGCCTATATCAAAGTTATGGAGTAACATTTTGCAAAACTCTACTTGAAAATCGACAACTTCAAGTGCGCAGTTCAGACTCTCAAAACAACTGTGGAGAGCCTTGTGGAGGAAAATTCAAAGTCGGGCAAAGTTAGGGGGAATGTACCAGACCCAGAAAAGAAGCCACCAACAATGCCCACGACATCAAAAAAGAATCTGATGATGAGGCTAGCATTATCATTAGCACCACAAAAGCGAACTGGAACACCACTGGCCAGAGAGATATTAAAAAGAAATTTGGCGAAGCGAGTTGAAGAGAACAACACAGAGTCTATGAATACTGACCAGTCGAATGTGGAGCCTGGGTGACCAGGTAAAGCATCCAGATTGACATCCCGACCACCTAGCATATTGTACACTTGACATGCTCGAGCTAGCGCAACAACAACGGAAGGGGAGCATAATGGGGAGAAAAATGATAGCGAAGAATGCCTAAAGAATGTGTGGAATTCCAGAAAATGAAATGGTAGAGGGAGGTTCAGAGGGTCATGTGACAGAGAGACTGAACTCAGAACGACGATAACATGGAGGAAGGATGAAAATAATAGGGGTGGAAGATGATCTGGAGGGAGGGGAGGACAACAAAAGAGGGGTGAGTTAGAAACTCCAAAAGAACAAAAAGAGAAGGATGGGTGGTTTGTTTTAATCATACTGTATTCACTCTACTTAGAGTATGACAGGAAGGATGGGCGGTTGCAACGAGGTCGGGCCGTTACAAAATATGATGATGATCGCGGCATCACACAGATATATGATAATCAAGGTGGAAGATATGAAAGTTGGCAACCCCGTAAGGGTTAGCCCGGCAGGGCTTAGGAATGGGACATCGGCAAAAGTGCAAATCGACTATGGGCTGCGCTATGCGTACACGCGCACAGGCGCAGCTCATAGCAAGCATCCCGTGGACCCCAGCGTGACGCGCAGTCCATAGTCATCTATAGTCGATTCATAGAGATGTGCGCGTGGGCCTATGGAACTATATTCGGCTGGCGGCTGGAGATGGACTTATACCTGTGTTTACTGCCTACAGTCTTCGCTGTTATACCGGTACTGTACACACTATCGCTTCAGAGCCCGCTGGAGCTTCAGAGCCTGCTTGAGAGCCTGCTTGAAAGCCTGCATGATAGCCTGTTTGATAGCCTGCTTGAGACAGCCGCCCTTGAGAGTACCGCTCTTGAGAGTGCCGCGCTTCGGGAAGAGTAGAGTGTTCCACGGGAAGCTTTTGAGCGATGGAAAACTCTGAGTTTGTGGAAGCTTTGGCTAATAGAAGGCTCTACGTCTGTGGAAGCTTTGACGCTGACGTTGACGTAGCCAACCTACTTGTCTAAGCACTTCTAGTACTATGATCACCATCACCAACACCGGCAGCAGATTCCGCTGGAAAATCTGACTCGGAGATCTGCTCTCCCCAAGATCCAATTGTCTACCTTCCCTGCAGAATCTAAGGCTGCAATTGTCAACACCATGACCGTGAGGCATCGTGAGATCTTGTCGCGGTGGCCGCGCTAAATATAAGGTTCAGACTATAATATCGACCGACGTCATGATTTCGGCCATCATACGCCGCCCGCCACCTGCCACATGCCACCTGCCATTCCATACCGTTGACTACTTGGCCTTGTGAGCCCACAAATCGTGCTTTGAAGGATGTTGTATCCTGATTTCTGTCCTTGCCGTCATCGAATTCTCTCTTTTGTGGTCTGACAAACAGCACTTCGCTTGGGTCCGGAATCCCAATCTCAAAGGTGCGACTTGTAAAGAAAGCCAGAAGAATCAGATCAAGTAGGACGAAATGAAGCGCCAGAATTCCAGATACAGCATAAAATCCCGTAAATTGTTGAGGGATCTGGTGGGGCTGGAAGAAACTCATCGTAGCATTTCTGGCGAGGTCGTAAAAGTCAAGGTTGGAATAATAATGAGCGCTGAATAGGGTCATCGATATTGCTTCCCAAGCTAGGGAGAGTTGGCCTGTGTCCCTCAGTGTGTTCGCAAATAACGATCTCGGGATAGTCCCCAAGCCTGGAATGTCCATATCGCTGTAGTCGATATATATATTTCCTATATTCAAAGAGAGAGGCCGTCCGTAATGGTCTAAGTTTTTTAAGATCTCTTGAGACCATGTAACCGATGTTATCGGGTTGTCATCGTTTTTCGAGAATGAAAGTAGTCGCATGATCCCATGATCTTCATTTGATTTCCTTTGGGGAATATCCACTCCAAGCTGCTTCTGAATTTCCGTGGTGGAAATGAGAGAGTAATCGAGTGGGTTTGTTTTATCAAGTATTAACCTCGGCTCACTGTAGTTGGAATTTGATTTGACCGTGATTTCTCCCGTAGCCCATTTGTAGGTAAGGGAGCAAAGGCTATGGCTTATCTGAAAGTTTTTGGACGACTCATTCCCGCTTGGGTATGTTTGAGTGGTCCATTCAGAGCTGTTGAAGTGTTGCTTTGTTACATTCTTCCGCCCTTCGATACTAATAGTAGTATTATAACCGCGCCAGTAGGGAATAGAAACTAGCACCCATTCCGCCCCCCAATCCAACATGCTTTTAGCCGGGAAGTCTTGGAGGTAAGGTGTGTCCTGGGCTAATAGCAGCACCGGACAAAAGCTCATAGTGTTCATCGCAAGAGTGCAGTTCGCAATCGAATCAAAGGACACGAAGTCCGGCATCGATGAGTCTGGAAAACTTGCTTCCATCATATGCCGATGATAGCTACCCGGACTAGCATCGCTGAGATCGCCATCGAAAATAATGGAGTTATGTATGCTACCATCCTGGGGCAGAATCTCAGAGGAAACAAACATAGGGGCAAAGCAGGTGTAGCGTGTGTTTATGACTCTCGCAGGGCCTTGATATGCGACCAAGTTAGTCCGCTCCAACTTCTGTAGCGGAAATAAGGCTCGCAAGAGACTACCAGAGCCTACCAAACCACCCCCCGTTTTGTTGCCGTTTATTACCACGCGGTTGTGCAAAATCGATTCCGCAAAGACCGGGAATTCTCTTGCTCTGGCCTTGAAGATTTGGTTTTCTTCGTCTAGCTTATTTGTGTCCGATGAGAAGGCATAAGGGACGAGCCTAGTTACTTCGTTTTCTGCCGGTAATACGACCAGTTTCATGTCGGACAGCAGAATAGTCGATGCGAATTGGATGACAACACTTTCCAATGCCAAAAGCGTCACCGTAGCTAGAACCAGTGGACTTCGACCGATCCTGAGGCCTGAAAGCAGTGGTAATGCAATATTAAAGGGGCCGGAATTGGCGTATTGATAAATAGTCATGATTCCTGTATCATCGTTCTGGACTTGCTGGTATTCCAGTGACAAAGACGCCAGAATCAGGGACATGAACAACAGTTGAGTGTTGACACAAACTCGCAGAACCGCAGTACAAGTTGTAACAAATCGTGTTGTCCAGTTTTTGAGAATGATATAACCCCAGAGATTATGCAGCTGGTGCGTTTCCTGGTTGGGTTTGATCTTCCCGATGCAATATGCCCACATCAATCCGAGCATAGTGGCGACAGCAACAATACCGATAGTACCGGAAACAAGGACCATCCTTTCGAACAGGTCGAACCGCTGTTTGAAACGATCCCACCCTCGTATTGAACCTTATGGAATAATGTTATCAATTGCCATGACTGATGGACCAGAGCAGACCTCTACATACCTGGAACGGTTCTCTTCTTCACTTCAACGCCGAAATGGGAGCTTTTTGTGGCTCTAGACGGCATCCATAATTTTGCTGCGCTAAGAGTTTTGTACATCTCGGTCCGATTGCTGCTATGCAATGAGAATGTGGGAAAGTTTAGTTCTATTGGGTTGCAATTGAAGTCATATACTCTCAAAGAACGCGGAAAGTTTATTGCAAGGAGGAGTTGGGGCCTTTGATCGATTGCTTCAACCGGCAAGAGGGTGGGGTCGTGTATTTTTCAGTCTGATGCGGTAGAACTTGGTGGTCTCAAAAATTGCACGGGCGGTTTGCAGCCCTTCTATATACGGCTAATACACAGCCTACTCATGTGTGGCACTATATCTGAGTTCGAAAACTACTACAGTTCTGGCTGAAGATCTAGCTAGAGTGTGTACTAATTATAACTGTAGTCGTGCTGCATAGCAATGGTGGTTGTGCGAAATAAGTCTCGATTGGTCGCCTCTGGGCTGATAGCTCGAGCGAACTGCAAACAATCTCCTTGGCTCAATGGATTTCGTTGTATACTCCAGCCGCAACCACTATTCTCAGCCAACCAAATTTTTTCATGAAAACGGCCAAGAGAACACCGCATCGGATGCAAAGCCCGCATTGCGGCTGTGGATCCGCCTCAAACTAAACGTGCTGCACGATAAATCGGGATACAAGCCCCCGAAGATATAAACCAAGAAATATGGATTCGAACGTCAAGCAAGCTTTTGAAGGAAGAGCTTGTACCATTTTAATTCTCCCGCTTCAGTATCACGCTACCGAGCCAATAGGATTGCATTGATTGGATCTTTATTTCGTTCTTAAAGTTGACAGGGTTTGTGGTTTTCCCCAACCCCGCAGCGAGAATCAAGAAGTAATAGAGCATCACTATGTATATCGTGTTACTATCAGCTAGGATCCCCATGAGTGAAGACTATAAAATTCCTGGTCTTCATCTACGATTAACTGGAGTTTGGGTTTAGACCTAGACAAGAGCGTCGACTCTAAACATACCTTGGGTAGCAACTGAGCGAGATACAATTGGAGGCAAAACAAGGGAGTACAGAGAAAAACTACCTAGAGCTCTCTGGAGAGCCTCTCGGAAGTAATTGGTTTCGCAAGCACTCGCTGAAAACCGAAACTGGTATAATACCACTCAGAAACTATATACCCGAGCGCTGCGCGCATACTTGCAGATAAGCACGAGAATTGAACTCGTAACTAACAAGCCACTGTGGGAGCTCATCTCTCACGCAGAAATTTTTGACGTAGTCATTCAACCATCATTCCAGCATCGTTCCTTATATAACATTGGATGTGGTGTTTCTGCGCGATAAAGCTATTAATAATAGGTATTCACAGCAGAAACTATTGCTCATGACACATACATCCCAAACGTGGTCGATTCGCTTAATAGACAAGTTCGCTAACAGTTCCAGTATTCATTTAATTTACATAAAACCATTCAACAATTAAAACGAAACAAAAACCAAGAAAAATAGTAAAAGCTGCGGCAATCCAATTCTTGCCCCAAACTACGCAGAAATGGATGACGAAAAGCAAGGCGTAACGCAATAAAAAACATTATAGGAGTCATCATGCAACATATCCGAAAGTGTATGCGGTACATATTGGGTTCACTGATCGGGATTAACAGTGCCTAGAACACTTCTAGTGCGACAGATAAGATGTACTCGCGGCGCAGTCTGCTTGAGTTGGAAAGCGCTCATCTGGCAGCAGGCGCGGTGCCTTAATTGTGTTTTTTTTGCTGCACTTGCGAGATACGCAATTCGCGGTCTTCATTTGGTAACATGCACTTTTTGTTAGATTAAATATGTATATATGTTCCGACCCATGGGCGAATCCACCAGTTCGAAATATTTTGTCCCGTTCGCAAACCGGACAAGAGGTTCGTGAACTGGTCAATTTATGTAAACTCTACCTATTTAAAACTATTACAAGATGCAAGAATGGACATGATACTAGCTAGCTATAACTGGATCCACAACTTTCATCGAATTCAACATGATGTAATTTCCGAGCCCTTCTCAAGTCATCACCACTATATCTAATTATTACTTCATATAGCCTTCCTGTATTATGATCTACCAGTCACTATATACTCGAACTCAAAGACCAAAATTGGCTGGTCTTTACCTGGCGCAGATTTCCAACACTGTGCGAGGTGCTGAAGGATTGAAGTTCTTGGAGCAACTGAGGTGCTCAGTATACTTATCACAGGTCTTACACCATCTTTATTGCATAACTCCCTGACTTTTAAATCTCGTACATTGGCAAGGTCGCATTCTGGATCCCTAATTCGCGAACCGGTCAAAATTCGCAAACTGGCCCACCTAGTTCGCGAATAGGCAAAGTTTATGTATCGGTCGGAACATATATGTACTTTACAGCATATTTATGGCCGGGCATCAATGAGCGAATCTCTGCGGGGTGCAAGTGGCATGATGAAATTAAATCGTATTTTCTGGTTCTGGGATCGCTGGCTACAAGGTGAAAATTTGTAGCGAAATCGACCTCAAAAGGGCTGGGAGACATACTTAAGTACGCTGAGACTAATAGAATAATTAGCAGTATGCCCCAGCACAGGGAACTTTTGAGGATGGAAAACGCAGTTTTGTACTGCTGATACTGCTAGGGTTGGGTATATGCATGTGCTATGCTGTATTCTCTAATATCCACGAAGTTACCCAAACTAAGGTTAAGTTATAGCTACCTTTGCTTTGGATAGTGAGCTGGCAAATGCAGGTAATTACTTCCAGTCCCACTAAGTACGAAACCCGCTATAGTTTGTCTTTTTGGAACACACAGGACTTGATACTTCAATTGCAAGTGTGATACTCACTCAACGGTCACTTGGCATTTTGAAAAGATCATGTATGAGTGTAAGAAACTTCGCTGATTCTAATTTCAGTCGTATATACATACAGGAGTAAGGCCGCAACCGTAGCTCTGGTTAGGGTTCCGAGAACATATACGTCTGTGCGGGCCTAGATATGGATGAATTCGAACGCCCCTGCTGTTAATTGTTGATCGCTTAAATGCCCTCTCGCAAATATTGTACTTCCCATAGCGATTTAGAAAAAATTTAGACCATTTCCATAGCTCTGTTACTCGTGTGATACTGGAGATGGAAAGTGTTAAAAAATAACTTCGCTTTCTTAAGGAGGAACGCTAAGTGGTAAATCCATAGTACTATAAGCCTATAGAACATCAGTCAATATATTTATCACCTTTGTAGTTGGCGATGTGGTGACTGGGGTGCAGGCAGATTTTAACTTCAATCCAATCCTTACCTGCACTCCACTCACCTAATCATTCTCAAGCTTCCAAAATTTGGAATCTGGGAGCGTCTGGAAGCATTCATCCTATTCTGCTTCCAGATCTGGAGTTTAGAACACGGTTTTCTAATCCTAGAGCTCCAAACCATTCCGAATTGCTCTTAGGCTCTTTGTGTATTAATTTGATCCTTGGCTGGGCACTCATTCACAAACCATCACCACAATGGCGAATCGATGAAAATGCCCGGCGGAATCGATCCGAATATTTTCCAATGGTGGGAAGAGAAGTGGAGATGCGCTCGGATGGATCTCCTAAGCGGAGCTTGTGGCGAGCTACCATTCAACGACGCTGTGCTTTTCTGCCGCTTACTGCTGCGACTCTAAACGGACTTGTTTGAGAATTAAATGGGACTCGTGCAGACATACTCCAATGACTTCAGAGGCGTCTTGCAAACGCTACACAGTCACTGGACCGCGCCGATCAGGCAAAAAGGTGGGAATTGTGCCGAGCTGCTGCTAACGTCTATCATCGCGAGCTCTTCGAATCGCTCCCCTGCCATTGCATTCTCAGTCGCACTCCGTGCCGATGTTAAATATTTTTACTATATCACCTCAGATTACACCTTCGTGCAAGCCATCCACTCTAAGAAACATCGCCACGAACAAAACAGAACTTCCCACAGCCTCCAGTATGAGGACGGAGAGGAGGGTAGGAGACGGGATGAGACGCGAAGGCGAGGATATTATGTGCAGGAAGGGGGCCTGCAAGACAGAGGGGATGCTGACAGAGAAGGCGCGGCCGAAGGAAGAGACGGGGCCGAGGGAGGAGACGGAGAAGAGGAGTTGTCTATGAGTGATCTTGTGGATTATGCCGACCTGAAAGAGCTGGGATGGGACTTGATTCCTGGAATCGAGCCTGGGAGTCTAGCTAATCGGGTTTGGTGCGAAGAGCTTACGGGATTGTTTGAGTTATCGAATATTGTTCGGTTTCTCCGCAACGGCAGAGATATGATCCTGTTTTCAGCCGGGGGTGGCTTTTACTTAGTTACCGAGGCTTTTTCGTGTCTCATATTGCTTTCTCGTTCATTGCAAGGTGCTCTTGACGTTCTTAGACAGAGAACTTGTCCCGAAGGTCCGTGGCGGCCCCTAGTACCCTACGACGTTACTGCGAGAAATATTACACCCTGATTGTATCTTTGTATTTCTGCTTAGAAGTCGTTGTAACATTAATGGAATAATACAAGTGATCATGACGTGTGCATGGCCAACCGCGTCACATCATTTGACTGGCTTCTTCTATATCCTATGAACTGTAGCCCAAATGACCTTACAAGTGACGTCTTGCAACCTACACTGGCTTGCTAATTCACTCCACAATCCTTTACCGACGAGACTCCTTATTATCTAACTGACTTTATAGAAATTCCTACGGACTACAGCTGCTCAATGTAGGGAGCTGCCCCGCTGAATGGATCATTGGATTTTTTAGAATGGGTTGGTCTGTAGCGTTGCAGAACTTCAGTAGTGTAGCAGTAAGGTGTGGTTGTTGGTTCCAGCACCATTGTGTGGTCTTCTGTTGATATTGGTTCAGTCTTTATATGTCTCTTCGCGGGTACAATAGTATCTTTTTCTATTTCTATGGATCCCATCTATCGGAACAGGTAGGTGGAAGAAAAAGTTGCTGATATTTTCAGGCTCCGCTCCATCTCTTATCAACCAGATATTTGGTGAAACCAACTGTCCCTTTCCTTTGTCCATCCTAGCTGTCCTCCTCCTTGCAGACAAGATAGTCAAACTCTCCGCCATCATCTGCGGACGCAGTTTTAATCTAGACGCCGCCATGGTACAAATCGTCTGGATGGGGGAGGACTCAGTATATAGTGTCTCCTTTTTCTAATGCACTCTAGTACAGTTTCCTCCCTCATGAGCAGCGCCTCACAGGGTTCTGTAAATATCCTTGATCTCCTGATCCGGGGCTCATATCTAACAGTGTTCCCAATGGGCCAGGCCGGCCCGCAGTCAGGACTGTGGCCCACAGGCCAGGCCAGGCCCCCGAAATTAATAACCGTGCAGGCCAGGCCTACACTTTCGAAGCCTGGCAATAACTGTGGGTGACTGGGCCAACTATAGGCTTTTTGGTAATAGAGTACGTCACCATTGCGGTCGGTAATCTGTAGTGGTTCGGTGTATATTCTAGAAGTCTCTAGAGGTTGCCCCAATTCACCAGTACAGTTCTTCACAATATATGACTCATACCATTGGCTTCCATCATCTGTTAAACTGATGGTTCTAAGCTTGTCTTTGTCTATATACGTGGAGAATGATTTTTAGATGCTGGATGCACTCTACCAGGAAGCAATTATGAAGCAGAATTAAATGTACACATATCTTGCGCTTGAACCTCTGTATTTATAGTACAATCACACTGTTAGGCACCGATTGAAAATACCAGTGCCAGTGGAAACTATAGTTACCTACAGGCGCCCACAGTTAAACTGTAGGCCTTAAGAACCATGGTTGGCCCAGTCGCCCATGGTTTCCACCAGCGTGAAGCCTGTAGATATAGGCCGTTCATCGGCCTGGCCTGTCACTGGCGGGCCAGGCCAGTTCTGACCTGAAACTGGCCCGCCTGGCCCATTGGGAACACTGGTTCAGACCAGACTGATCCCGGTCTAGACCAGACTGAGCCTTACCCAGACCGGGATCATTCGGACTGGTGGAATCATTGCTCAGGTGGAGCCGCGGCTGTTGTGTTCCGTTCGAGATGGAAAGTACTAGATCGCGCTGCTCCAATGACTTATATTTAAACTGAACAAGTTTGTATGAAGATCATTTGCATAGCTGCACTGAATGTACTTAGTTGGGCTGGTTGAACATACTCAGTTGCGATCATTGAATTCCGCTGGATAGAGCCAGATAAGTGTAAGTACATGCGTGCGGAGCAGAGTATTTGCAATTTTGGATTGACTCCAAGAATGAACTAGTCAGTTCACGCAATGATTCTACCAGTCCGGACGGACCCGGTCTGGGGTAGGGCTCAGTACGATCCGGTCCAACCGTTAGGTCAGACTGGACCGAGCCCAAGACTGGCAGTCTGGGACTGGACAGGCTTGGTCTGGACCAGTCTGCTCACGCTTGCAATTTCGACATTGTTTCTTAGTCAAGTACCACTGAAAACATGACTCATCCTCACATTTATCACCGCACACCTCTGGATATCCACTCTGGGTGAACTTATGATGGTTCTGTCTGTATATTTGGTGCCATCTAGATATATTTCCCCCATTGAAAGACCGATACAGTGAAAAAATACCCCAAACCTGGACACTGTGCTGGACTGGTCCAAATCAGTCCAGGCCAGTTCAGTCCAGGTCCAGAAAAAGTGGGGATTGGTTCGATCCTGGTCCAAAAATCACTCGAAGTGGATTGCACTAGACTTGGATGGTCCCGGTCTGGACAGGTTCGATGCTGGACTGGTGGAATCATTGAGTTCACGGAGGTGGGGTATCGAGTCTGGGAACAAATCAGTCACTCCACCGATGGACAGCCTCCGTGAATAGACTAGAACATACTACATTATCTGCCTTAGGGTGTCCATTGCAGTTACATAACATCTAGCATCATGGAATTATTGTAGCCTCCCAGAATAATAGCCTAGAATGTAAAGCATGCACATGTCATCTACCAGGAGATTTGTTGCATAAATAAATCTGACTGAGCTGACTATAAGCGTAGGGTTAATGGTAATGCATCCGGAACGGCTCAAGACACAACCCTCTTGTAAATATCTTGCGGAAGTCTTCTTATTTTTCTTCTCTGTGAATTATAGTCCAGTGTGGTCAACCGTCCCGTCCGTCCGACATCACCCAGGATCAGGACGGGACGGCAACTCTCCGTCCGTCCCCGGGACGCTGCCGACATTTGGATCATGGACGGAGACGGACGGCAAGGACGGCCGGGGACGGAGCGGTGCCGTCCCCGGCGGTCCCCGGCCGTCATCTACCGACATCCATGGACCTGATTCAATGTACGCCATATATACATGAAAGTAGGTTCATCTGTGTATAGATAGATACGGCTGAGCATCGTCTGCCCGTATCTCCAGCCCCATACCATCAGCCCGTATGTCAGCCCGTATCCATAAGCCTTACAAAATTCTAAATATGTGAAGTTCTCGGGTTTTATCTAAATATAACTGTAACAGCGCAATGACGGCCGGGGACGGTGGATGTCTCCTGGGGACGGTGATTGTATCGTCCCCGGCCGTCGTCGGTGGACATGCCGTCATTTATAAGCTCAGACGGGACGGACGGATTTGCGCCGTCCCGTCCGTCCTGGCAAAAACTCGGACGGCACTACCGTCCCCGGCCGTCGGACGGGACGGTTGACCACACTGCCGATTTGGACCAGCCCAGCAGAGTGTCCAGGTGTAGGGCATTTTTTCACTGTATTGGTCTTTTAATGGGGGAAATATATCTTGATGGCACTAAATTTACAGACAGAACTGTCATGATTTCACCCAGTGTGGGTATCCAGAGGTGGGTGGTGATAAATCTGACATCAGCAAAATGTAAATCGGTCCGGAAGCAACACGCAAACCTCCCAGACACTCCGGTAGCCCTCACCAGTGCTTCTAAGTACTTCCAGATGCTCCCAGGCCCCCCTGGAGCTTTGCATAGTGCTC
>Ga0307512_10001588_pt1 | contig 31697 bp, 27 predicted proteins | sample 14_EM_MG_FD_200267 | JGI IMG/M metagenome (GOLD analysis project Ga0307512, IMG submission 200267) | Populus trichocarpa ectomycorrhiza microbial communities from riparian zone in the Pacific Northwest, United States - 14_EM | ecosystem: Host-associated > Plants > Roots > Unclassified | place... | reverse complement strand
ATGCCATATTATAAGGTAGCGAATCTTGTGACTGTAACAAAGACGAATATGATATAAGAAATGCCTTGTGCTTATGGAACCCTAAGAACCACTGCTTTGAGAATACGGCACCAAGTCTCCCGCAGAGTTGCGCAGCAGTCTCAGCTGCTCCAAAATTTGACTATCCTAATAGTCAAATCTTGTAGCGTCCTGAATGCACCTCCATAACTGCAGGTGCTTTCAGGAGCATCTGAGAATGCTCTTGCAGAGTCTGAGGAAGGAACGGCGAAACTGCGATCGGAGGGCGATGTGCAACGCGATGCCTGGTATTGATGCCGGGCGCGGAGTAATCCGCCACCGGGGTGTCTCAGACGGCTCTGACGGAGCGCGTCTACTCTGACGGAGCCATTCCGCCCGGACGGAAATGTCTTTTGCTTATGAGCTCCAGGTCCAGCTCCGCCGATAGGGAGTCGTGTCACAAGAAGTCAAGGTAAAACACCCGCAGAGGCATTAAATGCATCCGCAGTAGATCCATTTGCCTACGCAGAAGCTATGGAAAGCCCTCAACGAGATCACTGGAAAAGAGTCATGGAGGAAGAACGTCAGGAAAAGCTGCAGTGCAACCATAACGGAGATAATATATCCCTGTTACCACTGTGTTACGGTTGCTTACTGTAGATTACGGCTGTCTACCATGTACTTTGGCGATTAGCTAAGTGTTATGGGAATGCTACGCGAGTATTACCATGTGTAATATCTAATTACAGAAGGAAGCAGATTTCTCATACTGCATGCATTCTATCAACCCCCTTTTTTCAATCGTCATCTCCACCACCATCACCATCATTACCATGACCACCATTACCATCACCACCATCGGGTATTTTCCTCTTACAGAGTTCGTCCATTAGCGGTAAGTTATACATCTCTGCCCACTGTCGGCAAAGGCAGATCCACTACTAGCAGCTTGCTCCAAGCGAAGCCACATTGTCAGAGTGGTAAGAGCAAGTATGTCACAGTGGTGAGTCCAAGGATGTCAGAGTTGTGGGAGCGAGGCCGGATCCAAAGCTTCGTGCCAGCTCATAGGGAATCCAGACTCTGTGCTACCAGCAAAGACATATCCATCGCTACCAGCTTGCTCCCAGTGAGGCCAGATCTACTGCTACCAGCGAAGCCAGTTTCACCCCTACCAGCGAAGCCAGATCCACCTCCACCTGCTTGCTCCCAGCGAAGCCAGTTTCACCCCTACCAGCGAAGCCAGATCCACCTCCACCAGCTTGCTCCCAGCGAAGCCAGTTTCACCCCTACCAGCGAAGACAGATCCACCGCTACCAGCTTGCTGCCAGCGAGGCCATATCTGCTGCTACCAGCGAGCCCAGTTTCACCCCTACCAGCGAAGCCGGATCCACTACTACCAGCTTGCTCCCAGCGAAGTCAGATTGTCAGCGAGGTAAGTTGCTCCTAGCGAAGCCAGTCTCACCCCTACCAGCGAAGACAGATCTACCGCTACCAGCTTGCTCCCGGCGAGGCCAGATCTACTCCTAACAGCAAAGCCAGTTTCACCCCTACCAGCGAAGCCGGATCCACCGCTACCAGCTTGCTCCCAGCGAATTCAGATCGTCAGAGAGGTAAGTTGCTCCCAGCGAAGCCAGTTTCACACCTACCAGCAAACACAGATCCACCGCTACCAGCTTGCTCCCGGCGAAGCCAATTTCACCCGTTCCAGCGAAGCCAGATCCACCTCCACCCGCTTGCTCCTAGCGAAGCCGGCTTCACTTCTACCAGTGAAGCCGGATCCACCGCTACCAGCTTGCTCCTAGCGAAGTCAGCTTGTCAGAGAGGTAAGTTGCTCCCAGTAAACACAGTTTCACCCGTGCCAGCGAAGACAGATCCACGTCCACGAGCAGCGAAGCCAGATCCACTACTACCAACGACGCCAGATCCACCGCTAACAGCTTGCTCCCAGCGAAGCCAGATTGTCAGAGAGATGAGAGTGATCAGTCCACTGCTACCAGCTTCCTCCCAGCGAAGCGAGATCCACTACTACCAGCGAAGCTAGTTTCACCCCTACCAGCGAAGCCAGATCCACTGCTACCAGCAAAGCTAGTTTCACCCCTACCTGCAAAGCCGGATCTACTGCTACCAGCTTGCTCCCAGCGAAGCCAGATTGTCAGAGAGGTGAGAGTGAGCATTCCACCGCTACCAGCTTGCACCCTGCAAAGCCAGATCGACTGCTACCCGCTAAGCTAGACCCACCCCTACCAGCTTGCTTCCAGCGAAGCCAGATTGTCAGAGAGGTGACAGTGATCATTCCACCGCTACCAGCTTCCTCCCAGAGAAGCCTGATTGTCAGAGAGGTGAGAGTGAGCATGTCAGAGCAGTGAGACAAAGCATATCAGAGGTTGGAAAGTGAATATGTCAGAGTTGTGTGAGCGAGCAGATCAGTGGTGAAAGTGAGCATGTCAGAGTTGGAGTGGGAGCGAGTATGTCAGAGTTGTTAGAGCATGTCAGTTGTGGGAGTGAGCTTGTTGCAGTCATGAGAGTCAGAGTGTATGCTTGTCAGAGTAGTAAATCAATAACTCTTGAATAAATAGTATGATTCATAAACTTTAGTATATAATACATGCGCTACAGTTGCATTACAGTATTGATTCAGTTATGCTATCGGTGAATTACAGGTGGATTATTGTGGGTTACCGAAAACAGCTCTGGGGTGGTTTGCATTATGTGGTGTAATCAGTGTTACGGGAAGTTACAGTAGCCTATATAGCCTATGGTAGATTACACGTAACAGAATATGTTTTTCCTGACGCTATGTGTCTGTCATTCCATAAGAACAACTTCTTCTTACAATTCTCATAAGTAGCCATACTCTAATCCTTACACCATCCTTTGCAAACCACAGCCATGACAATACTAATCACGTGGATACTTCAAAAAATAACAGCGATAGTTTCAGATAATTTGTAGTATTCACACAGTACTCAGAAGCTAGGCAGAATGCTTTGCCATATACTAAAGGCACCATCAGATCCTCTTTAAAGTATTCGAATTATGGGAAGAAAGTTTGAAAAATAGCTAAGAAGCATACAGTAGATTCAAAATGCTATGAAATCTGAACTACATGTTGATGAGATTTTATAGCTATTGGAATCTCTATCTTAATCTGCGAGGCCCTTTTAGTGTAATACAAACACATTGCCACTTTCTTTTTGCAAAATCTAAAAACCAAGTACTGTGGAAATTTAATATTGCTTTAGTAAATTCTACATGTAAAATAAAAATATAGAAATGATCTTGTAAATATGTGTTAGTTTTAACACTGAGTTTGATAATTTCAAGTACTTTTGTAAGGGGATGTATGCCTGCATTTGGTCTCATTGATATACGCATGGTTATTAGTGGAATGTAGTTGCAAACATGGATGTGAGTAATAGTAGATGTAGGTGTATAGGTAGGATTATCACTCAAGATTAAAGGCTCGTAGCAAGCCGACTACACAGAATGGTCATTACCTGGCCCGGGCCACATGCTGCTGTTGCATTATCCCCCTCTTCAGGTGCAGACCACCTGGGCTGTATAAACTGTACCTGAGAAATGAAAGGAGAAGGAAAGCAAAGAGTTGAACTATCATGCCATGTACGTACTCATACACACTTAAATGTCCCGCCACGGATTGTCACTGTACAGTTTCGTTTTGGTAGATCCGGCGCACTGGGAAACTCTTCCTCCACTTGGCTGCAAACTGGAGATGGTAACAACCGATACCGACACCATTCGAACTGGGCCGAAATCCAAAGAAGTCATATGGAAATAGAACTGAAGGATTGCAACAATCATCCTACTTATGCGATTGTACCAATCCATGTGTCCCACAACAAATTGGTACAACTCAATGGTGACTGTTCAGAATACCCGGGGCAGTGGTACACTCCTCCACTAGTGGCAGGTGATTACCACCAATGCCAATGCAATTTGTACCATGCCGAGATCCAGTAAAGTAATAATGTCTGGACAAGAGATGAGAGGAGACTAAACAGAAGAGAGGAATGCCCAATTGAAAACATTCCTCAACACCCTATACTCGCACATCAATTCTTCCTTAACTCCCTCCCAAATGATCAGAGCATCTGACCTGCCATCTAGTACTGCACTTGTAGTGTATATTTTCCAACAACTGGTCTTTGTTGGAACTGTCCGGGCGGTAGAGCTTCCACTCATGACTTAGCATAAATAGGCGCTTCCGATGCCGGCATCGGTTGTAGCCCTCCATCGTATATGCCAATTGTGTAGTCTGCTCTCATTCGTAGACACCTAACACAGAAGTCTCCCTAAATTCGTTATACTGACCAGCTTCAAGCAAGCTTGCGCTGTCCGAGCTATCTGTATTGATTCCGCATGCTTTGCAGAATACACCTTGCAGTCAGTAGGCATCAGTATGTGGTGTTGCCTCAATAATTGTTTTTGGAAGTCATTGTAGGTGACCTTTGGTTCAACTTCATGGTTGAGTTCTCGACAGGCTGCTTCACAAAAATCTTGGTCGTCTTGGTAGACTTGCCCATCGACTTCGTGGTGGAGTTGCCAGGCCAGTGCTTGGTAGACTCGTCAGTGGAGGTATCAGAAGACTGCCTCCAGGTTCGCTGATGAATTGTCAGTAGGATTCATTCTGTAGATACAGCAATATCCCTCTTTTGATATTTTGTTGCTCTATTGACCTCTTTATCATCAGATGCATTGGCGATAGGTTTTGTGACTCGGTAGCAGTGTAACTTGGATCTCCGAATTGATATTGACATTCATTGGTAATTTGAAATGGAATTTGGTTCGGCTTGCATTTGATCGGCGAAATATGTTCTGTATGCTTCGGTCGTTCCAGATCGTCCGCTGTCCAGTGACTACCCTGACTCGCTCTGACTGCTTACTGACTGTCGTATGACGCGTCCCAATGCGCTCAACCTGGATGTCAGAACAAAGGTGACGCCTCATCATGAGATGATATGCCTGTTGACATATTCTCGGATGAGGCAACCGAATGCGCTCAATCTCAACGTCATTGCAACAGCACCTTGTTGTGGGTTTGGGCGATGATGTGACCTTTTGCTCCTGGTATCGTCATAGCCATCGGTTCCCATGTGACTCACTGGTGGCTATTTGAGGGTGGTAGAATGGGCCAATTGCATCAGGCATGGGCAGTATGTCATTGATCCATATCGAACATGTCAGGTTCACAGTTGGTGGTCATACTCACCCTGATTAGAGCACGTTTCTGCTTCTGGGAAGCTGTTTGTACAATGCATATGCAGATTGCAGCATCTCTTGATTTGGCATTTTGTAGGGTGTTGGTGAGCCACTGCTCCTTGAAAGTCATTCAGATAATGGCTTTGGTGTGATCATGGTCGACATCTTGATTGTCTGGAACACCATTGGGTAAATATCCCCGCCTGTGAATCTGTCCAATTGGGCTCCCAGTAATCCTCTCATTTGATCTCCATGGGATGTGCATTGGCAGTGATATTCTTCACTGTGAGATCTTGGTGACTATTTTCTGATTGTTATCCCAACTCTCTCCTGTAATGCCATTCAGGTAGAATGTTCGGTGCGCTGAATGGTCATTTTGAGTGTTAGCAACTGGTCCAGTCCACCCGCCAGCGGTCTGGGTTCGGACCGCAGAAACAATTTGGTTCGGTTCCTGACCCGTCCAAAAATGCAACCTGCTACTTCTTGGCGGGCCAAATGCGGTCCTATACCCGTCAACATGCGGGTGTTGGCTGGTTTGGCCAGATCCACCGGTTCCAATCGCTGGTTCCAGATTTTGGGTTTTTCAATTTATGGTCGCATTCAGATATCCTACTGCTAATCGCAAAATATTGGATTTGGTACATCATTTTCCTCTTCTGATGCATTGGCTGCCTTTATAATCAAAACCAAGAGAGACATGCTCCCTGCCCGATCCTGAAAATGAGAGTCAACTGCGTTTTAATGATTTCCGGTCTTGCATCTTGGGTACTCTGAGTGGCGATTGTATGCAGATGTTTATAAATGAGGTATAGGCCACATTTATACGCCAAAGAGACAGCAACATGCTCCCTACCCCATTCTGAAAATGAGTGTCAACAGAGCATCGACATTGTTTCGCATTGCATCATGGTTCATCTGTGTGACGATTGGTTGCAGCCATTCATAATTGACATATAGGCTGCCTTTGTAGGCAAAAGGGAAAGCGACCGTCTCCCTGCCTAATTCTGAAAATGAGTGTCAATAGAGTGTCAACAGTCTTTGGTGATGTATGTCAGGTAATTGATCAGAGACTAGGTCGTTGTAAGGCGTACTGAAAGTATCGGCCGCCTGAATGGTCAAAAACCACAGCAATGAGATTGCTACTGTCTGCTAAAAAATGAACGTCAACAGAGCGTTAATGATTTTGAGTCCTGTAAGTCAGGTAATTAATGAGTGACTTGGTCATGGATGTACATCAGCACAGTACTGGCCGCCATTATAGGCCAAATAGAATGCGATACGCTCCCTGCCTGATCTTCAAAAGGAGTGTCAATGGAGTGTCCATGATTTTTGCCCTTGCATCATGGTTAATCAAAGCGCAATGTGGCCGTTAATAACTATATACGAAGTCGTGACCTGTTCAATAGGCTTAACTGCTCCCGATCACTGAGTTGCGGTGTTGAAAATGAATCAAGCTGTGAGTGTCTGGGAGGCTGTAGCGGGAACATTGCTTGGTTATCTGCCTATAAAGGCTGCCAAGTCCCGGTTTATAGATGTCTGCAATCATTTACCACTTACATTACTCAAGATGCAAGCCCAAAAATCGTTGTCGCTCAGTTGATGCGCATTGTCAAGATGGGGCAGGTGGCGTGTAGCTTTCTGTTTTGCCTCTAAAGGCAGCCAATACAATGATTATGTATAACAATGACTAATTCACTTTTAAATTACCCGACTGAGAGGACCAAAATTCTTGTACACTCCATAGACGCTCATTTTGCCACGGGCTTATCCGCAATATGCTCCGATTCACTTTGGCATAGAATATCAGTAATGGTCTTGTGGCAGCTGTTCTGTCCTGTGTATGTACGTTCTCCTTTGTCACTACATTGTTCTTCAATAATGCAAATAAATATATCCTTTATAATATACTTTTAATTGCCCGCTAATTGTGGATAATGATAGTACTCAAAAATCCAGTTCCTGTGTATCGATTCTCGTCTTCACTGTCAGGTTCGCTCATCAGGCTGCTTTCCTCTGCAAAATGGATGTCAGCTGCATTACCACAAAGCAGATGATGTACTAACCTGTGGATCGTGCATCATCAGTCAGCAAATCTGGAACAAAATCTTTATCGCGCATGCGATCCTTGGCATATGCATCAAGATTGGAAAATTGAGCAGTGGGAAGGGAAGTATGTATATACACATATCCGGGTGGGACACCTTCCATTTCGGAGCACTGACTTCCCTCACTATCACCAGGTTGCGCAGGTGGCATTCCCGGTGGAGATGGCGCCAGTTCTGGTGGAGGTGCACGCATCTCTTTGCGCCTCCAGCCTGTCTGTGGATGCTTTACTGTGCCATTTTGGCAAGGAAGGCAGCTGTCCATGTGATTTTCACAAACAATTGCCAGTGGTCTATCTATCGCAGCCTTCACCTTTTCATGCCCAGGAAATTCGACACCCAGTTTCTTCTGTTTTCGGACGTTTATGCGATCTCTCTTGATTAGTTGTTGTGTTTCCCCTATAGAGGTGCGCAAAAACTCTCCATTGGCCATTTTGGCCATATACACAGCAAGGCACTTGTCGAACTGTTCTAGCTGTACCCGACCTCCTTGCCATAGTAGCTGACAAGTTAGAACCTAAAAGGCAGCAGTAGCTGCATCTAAAAGTAAGATTTGGCTATAACATCAATCATATACAACTCTGTAGCCACCTCCACGGTCTTCAAAGCCTGTTTCATCCACTCCTGGGGACATTTGTCATGCAAGTCTTCCGTCAAGGTTTTAGAACTAACAACATGATGCTGTACAATTGCACGGACTGTGAGGACAAATGCCTTGCATGACCATCGAGGCTTCGAATTACGGGCAGCGATACATTGGTCACGTATCTCTCGACGTACAGCAGCTGTACGATACATTTTTCGTTGACCACCGTCTACATCCCTATGGAGTTACTGGAATCCAATCGCATGCTGCGGCTTGTCCTTGCTGCTTCCGGTTTTAGGTACCATTTTCAGATGTGCATTCTGGGTTGTATTTTCAGTGGCTGCAATTGCAGCAACTCGGTGGACTAACTGGTGTCTGCGTAGCTGCTGTGTCCCAGCAGGTGGCGCATTGAATGAAGCGCCTGTCGTTCGGCTCGATTCACATCCAATCACACCTGGCTGAGGTTTGTGTGGAGCCATGACTTGCTGAAATGGAATGGTGAGAAAGACGATAATGAAAAGAAGTGGGAAGTCCTGGGGAATATATAGTTAGGTACAAGTCAAAATGGAATGAGTGACAGCCAACTTGCAAGTTCTGTTCAAGTTGAATCCTGCTGCATATAGCTGCAGGGGATTGGAATGGTCCCGTGATTTATAGTAAGTCGGTCCAATGTTGATGATTTGTTTACAGGGATACATCATGGTGAATGACAGCTGGAATCTCATGTTTGATTGATATAAAAAAGACATTCTTCAACGAAAAGGACGTAGGGTAGTGTTTGCCTCAAGAGATTGCCGAGATCTTGAATGAATCACATGCTAACCATCAAGTCATGATGTGCGGTTAGTATGACTATTCCCAATGAAGTGAAAGTCAAAACGCAGATTTTGCTTTGTAAAAGTTGATCAAACCAACCAACCTTGACATTAAAGATGAAGCTTGCCTCCATGTGGTCCATATCTTGCAATATCCAACATCTAGCCCAACAACAAGGTCAACACAAGATACGATGGTCAATGTTCTGAAAAAAACTATTCACCACATCCGGAGGGCAAATTATGCAAATTGCCCAAGCAGTCCACATGATGACAGTATCAAGCGAATGATGGCAAAAGCGTCTTCGAGGCAGACAGGGTCCAAGCGATGGGAGCATTGCACAGCTCATGATCTAAAAAGAACCTTTTGGCAGAGAGCAGACGAGGAACGCACAGTGTATGCAATGAAGAGAATGAGAAATCGATCGTGGATTATGTGGATAGAGAGACCACTGTTGCAAGAATGCAAGTTCAAGACGCAGAGACAGCAATTATGCAAGAACAAGAAGAGAAGAGAAATGCTGAAAAGGCACGATCCACAACCAAAAAGCCTGAAGACACATTCAAGGAGATGTTGAATGCTATCAGAGACAGTGTGAGTGATCTTGAAAGTTCTGACAATGAAGAGGATGCGGAAGACGAGGAAGATGATGAAGAAGATGCAGAGCTTGGCAAGCTGAGCAACGATGACGAACCTGGCTGGGTGATAGGCACAATCTCCAAATCTGTACAGCACTGCTTGGATAGTTTTCGGCAGAAGCAGATGAAGCTTCACGAACTGAGGCAACTAGGATGTGGGGACAGCGCCAATTGCTTCCGTGAGAGAGATATTCAGTACAGGACGGCCGAATGGATGGTTCCAGCAGTTGTGCACCCCCAAATAGACACGACTGCAGCCACACCATCAACAAAAACATTTGGCAACCTTATGCAGACTCTTGATAACATCCCCGGAAAATCTCAAATGCCAAAGTGACTTCTCGACCATCAAGCAGTCAAATTAGGCGGGGGTCGGAGGCACCACACTCACAGTTATGCATCGAGTGTATCTTGCCTGAGGTGGTGCCCGATTCATCACAGATTGGTACTGCGAAGCTGGTCCAGCCTGTAAGCTTTACCCCTGTATATCCTGTCCATAGCCAATTACCATATAGAAATCGGATTTGGACAAAGTCATGGTGACGGCTCCTGCGTCACCAAAGGAATAGATAGTCAAATAGGTGATTTTGATGAGGTATCTCTAGTAAAATCAATTTGTGTACTTATTTTGCTACATGTCAGCTTTTTCCGGATTTTGGTGACCAAATTGTGATAGCTGATAATTGGTCAGTGTATGTGCAAGGGTCGAACGGGCCATTCGAAAGTTTTAGACTCCAAATCAAGTCGATAAATGACCAACAAACTTCATATCGTCTTGCCTGTTACAGTTAAATGGGAAAGCAAAAGTTAAATTTCAGATGATATTTATTAAAAAACATTAAGTCAGTGATGTCATACGACTCGTAGAACAAGCGGTCAATGCACAACCTGGACCTAGATAAATGACAACCATCATTCTGCATTAATCCATGCATCCAACTGCATGACTCTCTGCTCAGAACTGCTGAACATGGTTGACATTTCCAAATTTGCTTAGGGTACGTCATGGAAATCAATGAGAATGAGCTGGATAAGGAATGGTGAGGAAGTTGGGCTATATATATCAAAAACGAGTTGATTGATTTTTATGCCATACATTGCCGGCCGAATGCGCTGAAACGCGATGGGCCTACTGTATCCATTGTTCAGATGACGTGAATAGTGGTGGCTCAGACACTGAGAGGTCTCGAGGGGTTTGGATGGAAATAATTATCCACCGAAATGATACATTGGCCGTCAACAATGATGGTATGCAGTTTGTGTACTAATGTTGAGCACCCAATGGCTGTTACTATGTCTCTAAGGTGAGCGTCAATAGAGCGTCAACCATTTATAGTCTTACCCATTCAGCAATCAAAGGGCTGCAGAGTCACATCCATGGACAGAGGAAGTATTGGCCATCTTTATAGGTAAAAAGACGAGTGACACGCTGCAAGCCCCATCCTAGAAATGAGTGTCAATGGAGCTTTAATGATTTCTGGTCTTGCATCCTAGATAATCGCTGGGCGGTGTAATGGGATAAACCATTATCACAGTGTTGGCTGCCTGATGAGCAAAAATGCTAGTGACAATATCACTACTACCTCCTGAAAATGAGCGTCAACGGAGCATCAACATTTTAGGCCTTGCATCTTGGATGGAAAAATGGCTATGCAGCGGTGTTATCCCATAATCTGAGTATTGGCGGCCTTTATGCGCATAAATGGTAGTGACGATATCGCTACTACCTCCTAAAAATCAGCATAAATGGAGTGTCAACGATTATTGGTTAGGCATCTTGGATAATCCACAGGCTATGGAACAGCATTAACCTATATTCAACCTCCTGGCCACCTTCATGGGCAAAAATGCTACCAACGATATGGCGTCTGCTTCCTATAAATGAGTGTAAACACAGTGTCAAAGTCTTTGGGTCTTGCATCTTGGATAATCGAATGGCTATTCAGTGGTGTTATCCCATGATCAAAGTATTGGATGCCTTTAGTGTTAGAAACGGTTCTGAATTCCGGGTTTGGTGCCAGTTCCGGGTTGGGACTGAACCCGGACCAACGCAACATGTTTCCACCGAAAACCCTCTCGTGAAATGTCAACATTTCATTCTCCAATTAAGTATTTGAGTTCTCATATTATCGCAACATAATGTATACGCGAGATATGCAGTTTGATGCCCGCTTTCATCTCCCCATCTCCGATTTGAGATTGGATCAATATTCATTAAGTCGACTTGACAAGCCGGTCACTTTGGCGAGATTTTGCCTTCATTTCACAGTGATTCAACGAATATTAATCCGATCTCAAATCTGACGATCGGACATGAACTTGGGCATCCATTTGCACAGTTCATGTATAGATCATGTTGCGATATGATCAGAATTCAAATACTTAATTGCAGCCAAAGTTGTTGGAACAGTAAAATAGAACCACAGACGGGTTCGAACCCGTTCCTGAACCCGGAGGGTACGCCTGCTCTCCGGGTAACAACCCCGACTGGACTGTCCAATCCAGTTCCAAACCTGCACCGCAGCTGGGTAACCTGGAACCTTTGCTAACACCAGACGCCTTTATGGCCAAAAATGATAGTGACGATATCGCTACTGGCTTCTAAAAACGGTTGTCAACGCAATGTCAATGATATTTGGTCTTGCATCTTGGATAATCAAACCGCTATGCAACAGCGTTAACCCATAATTCAACTATTGGCCGCCTTTATGGGCGAAAATACTACTGATGATAACGCAACCACCCCCTAGAAATTTTCGCCTACAGAGTTCCAGCAGTTTTTGTGGGGGCTCAGTTGGCTGCACAGAAACGAACTGCACTGCATGGTTTCTAAATGGGGTCATTAACGGTCAGTCTTCTCTGTATTTCCCTGTATTCAACATCACAAATATGCATGCCATGTCTCACAGGTCTGACTTTTTTTTTGTCTTGCTTGTGTCTCTAAAGTCGATATTTAAGGACCAGATTTTCACTGTACTATAACATACCTTTTGACAGCCACTCAAGTCGAATCACCATGGATTCAAATCTCAACTGCGATGTCGGATTCAAGATGTTTAAATACCTCGTGGCTAGTGGTTATGATATCTTCCAAAAATGAACATGTTTTTATTCGTGATTTGAGCAACCTTACATTACAAATCACCTTCGATGCTTGGCGGGCTTCGATGAATCTAGGCTCGAAGCGTCCTATTGCTTGGAATGATTCTGGACATGCACCATCAAGGTGGTTCTGGTTACACTGCAGAATTGGGGAGACCGGCAGCGCTGGCATCATATTTTGTATGTGGCATCATGGTCTTCGCCATCCATCAGAACATGGGACCAGCTTCATTGGAAAACACTTGCTTGCAACAGCGCGCATGGCAAAGTTAAACACATTCACAGAGGCGGAAGTTACAGAATTGACTAGTTCAACAGTCGATGAAACAGCTTGGGGCAAAATGAAGAGACCAGGAAGTCGAGGAATTCCAATTGTAAGTGCCCAAAGGATATTCATATTTCACATTAAGGTTTGATTCATATTGACTGAATTGATAGACAAAACGCTCCAAACTGGCAGCGAAGGACTTTGATACTGCCGAATTTCACTAAGGCACCTGGAATCGCTACCTCATGTTACATTTTGTTTCAGCACATATGCCATGGAATGCTCAAGCAAACCTAGAGCTACGAACGACATGATATGCATTACAAAGCGACTTGGTGCTCCATCCGGTAGCACGCTGAGCAACATTTGCCAGAGGGACTACACACTGACAGTGGATGCAACGTAGAAGCAATTGACATCAAGAAATAAAGTAAATTTAGCGTTAGATGGGTGGACATCGACGAACAAATTAGCCATAATGTCAGTCATTGCTCACTACATGGCTCAACATTGGGCATTGCGAGAAGTACAATCGCTTTCGATGAGGTTGATAGGCTATTCTTTTCCCATTTCGAGAGCAAATTCAGGATAACTGGTAAGGGTCAACAATCCGGGGCACAGCTAGCCATACATTTGAAGGAAGTTCTTGATCATTTTGAGCTTACCGATGGCCGTTGACTTGGAATAACAACTGATAACGCATCCTCAAATTGCTCGATGACTTGCAAATTACAATCAACCCCTGAGGCCTCCGGTATTGATGGGCCTGCATTGGGATATATCAGCAAAATGTAAATCGGTCCGGAAGCTACATGCAATCCTCCCAGACACTCCGGGCGATTTTACCAGTGCTTCTAAGTACTTCTAGATGCTCCTAGACCCTCCTGGAGCTAAGCAATGTGCTCTCAGACTCTGCAAGAGCATTCTCAGGTGCTACTGACAGCCCATGCAGTTATGGAGATGCATTCAGGATGGTACGAAAATTGACTTATAGGATAGGTTAATTTTTGATCTCCTGAGACCTCTGCAGATATCTGTGGGAGACTTCAAGAGGAGCTGAGACAGCTGTGCAGCTCCCGGGGAGGCTTCGAGAGCTGCCGAGACTGCTGCGCCGCGCTGCGGGAGACTTACTGCTGTATTCACACAGGGGTGGTTTTTACATAACCACAAGGCATTTTGTCTTATCATATACGTCTTTGTTATAGTCACAAGATTCACTACATTAGAATACCGCATGCATTATTTAAGTCTCTGTAAATATATACATACAGTCAATCTGGCCACAGATGGTAGTCGAGCATGATCGGAGTAGCACCCAGACACACAGATTGAGAGAATTGAGAGATGCACCACTTCGAGGCCGTTGGGTGACACAATGATGCTAGAAGGCGGAGAGCCCACCATCAACACTCCACCACACCACTCGCAACATCGAAATGGAGTTCAGGAGAACGAGAGGTTCTCGTTCGAGGAGCATAGGAATCACATTAGAAGATACAATACCACCAGGCGTTGAGAATCCACTTAATTCCGGGGGTCCTTGAAATTTCGGACAGAACAAGTGAGACCAAAAGTTGGGAAAGATAAAGTGTGTATTTTCATTGCAAGATAAGATGAGATGGAAATGAGATAATGTCTATCTACTCCAGGGTCAGCCGAATATATACTCCCCATCACTCTATCCAGCTCTGTTACCGCTCTATCTCCATACACCCGCCATCACACCATGATGATCAAATTGGAGGCTGTGATCGCGCGAGAATGGAGACACACGTCGAGGCCGTGATCTTGTGGACTCCGAGGCCGTAATCGTGTCAGTTCGGAAATACACTTGGGGGCTGTGATCGAGCAAGGGTAGGGATGCACTTGGAGGCCGTGTTCCCGCACGTTTCGAGATGCACTTGGAGGCCATCATTTTGCGAACTTGCAGGCCCTAATGATGTTAATGTAGAGATACACTTGGAGGCTGTGATGGAGCTAGATTGGAGATGCACTTGGAGGCCATGATTGAGCGAGTTTGGAAGAGTACTTGGAGGCTGACAATCTGCAGGCGATAGTTCGGGAGGGAGGCGCGATGGGAGCTGAGACTCTATTCAATGCGTAACTCGTAAATGTGGCAATGTAGAGAATTGAGTATAACATATTCATCCTAGAGATGCAAGACTGGCTGGGAGTGGGAGACAGTCGATCTTGGGATGATGCAGTACGCAATTTACGTAGTACTCAGTGTATGCTGTACGCAGTGTATGCTGTACTCGGTGTATTCTGTACTTGGTATATGCTGTACTGGGTGTATGCTGTACTTGGTGTATGCTGTACGTGGTGTATGCTCTACTTGGTGTATGCTGTACTTGGTGTATGCTGTACTTGGTGTATGCTGTACTTGGTGTATGCTGTACTTGGTGTATGCTGTACTTGGTGTATGCTGTACTTGGTGTATGCTATACTTGGTGTATGCTATACTCTGTGTTAAGTCTTGATGATGGGATGGAGAGATAGAGAGCGATGACTTAACTTCGTGTTCTTAGGTGATGGTAGAGTTGAGGACAAAACAGAGAGAGATGAGAGGAGATGGGGGAAATCATCATGAGAACCTGGTACTTAAGAGAATACCGTGTGCACATCAATGTTCCATTCCCGACAAGGCAGGTACGAGTTCCGATCTGCCGGGTAGTAACACCGATACTAGGTGTTCCCAACCTAATCAACCAAGTGGTACCCCTGATTTCACATATCTTCTCGTATCCTCCACATCATTCGCATTTCATCCCCCATCTCTCTCTTTCTCGTCCACAACTCTACCAACATTGCAGAACACAAAGTTAAATCATCCCTATCTATCGCTCCATGTCATGATCATGCATGGACACCGAGTACAGCATACACCGAGTCCAGCATACACTGAGTACAGCATACACCCAAGATTGGTTGCCTTCCCTTCAATCTCATGATTACGAGTTGACCACTGAATGTAGCTTCAGCTTCTGGCGTGCCTCCCTACAGGATCAACCACCATCAGCCAGTTCCCAATCAGAGCTCAAACGTAATGTCACCTTTTCACATTCTCACGGTTGCGTGTTAACTAACTGATGAAAAGAGTATCAGCACCTGGCGCGCCGTCCATCGACCGTCTCTAAGTACATGTCCAAACTCGCTCGATTACAGCCTCCAAGTTTGCATAATCATGGACTCCAAGTCCGTCTCCACAGTCGCTCGATCAGGGCCTCTGAGTTCATCTCTAAGTTCACTTGAACACGGCCTTCAAACTTGCTCGATTACAGCCTCCAAGTTCGCATGATCATGGCCTGCCAAGTGCATCTCCAAACTCGCTCAATCACAGCCTCCAAGTTCCCACGATCATGGCCTCCAAATGCATCTCCAAACTTGCTCAATCAGGGCCTCCAAGTGAATATCTGAGTTCACTCGATCGTCATTTTCAGGCGCCCCTCAAACTGCTCTCAAGCACTGCCTGCAGCCAGCCCAGATATACCGTGTGTAGATAGGTAGCTTTATAGATTCATAGATCAGAATACAAACTGAATACATAAGTTTTAATAATCGTTGAACGTTAAGTGGTAGCTATGATCCCGAGGCAATCCAGCAGCGTTCCCAAAGACAATGTTGTTTTTCCCAGACTGCTCTACTGTGATACCAGGTGCTCCCAGGAGTCTGGGCAACTCTCCCAGGCATGTCGCCAGCGCTCCGGGCTGCTCCCAGATGCACCCAAAGTTCCCTCTGGTACTCCAAGGTGTTTCGAAACTTGTCACAATCACTCCCATGGTACTCTTGTACCGGTCATTAGAGATCCTAGGTACTCCGAAGGCCAGCAGGAATGCCCTCCTAGGGTCTGATACTCTCCTGAAATTGACGCATCTAAGTTTACACTCCACATCCTCTCAGACACTCCTGGAGGCTTCCAGTGACTAAAATACATTTTGCTGATGTACCACATACCATGCATGGCGCACGTCATTCAGCTTGCCCTAGGTGCATTCATGAACAGTCTGGGAGTGCAAGGACGCACCAAGTCTTGGGAAGCCCATGAGCGCGATCAGCAATTTGGAGAGAATGAAAGCATAGACATTGGGAAGAGTCAAAGACTTCCAAAGGAGGGCAATGCTAGCATCAACAAAGTGTATGCCATGAGACCAGGTTTAGCACAGATAATTGAGAAAGTACGTATTTCATGATCTATTGAAAGTCCTGAAACTGCCGATCATATAGCAGAGCATACTTGCTGTATTGAGTTTGCTGATACCTGGTCGTCGAAATGAGTTCATTGATTGTCAAAAAGCCGAAGTGTGAATAGCAGTACCTCCAATTATGGATGTGAACACAGGGTGGAATTCGACACTGGAGTTGAATAAGCGGGCCTACCGATTACGAAAATTCACACCCGAGTGGCTCAAGAATCCACAATACAGTGATGATCAGCCACTCTTCACATCACAGCATGAAAGGACCATCATCAAGTATTACATGGATGTTTTGATGCCATTCTGGTGCTGGACGCTGTGGATGTCGCAAAGGCATACAGTTACTCTGCAGCATGTGATCACTGTCTAAAATGAGATGTTTGATCATATGGATGGCGTTATGCGAGCTTTAGCTAAGAAGAAGACTCAATGGAAGGAAGACATATACTATGCCGTGAAGTGTGCACTCCAGAAGCTGTCCAAATAAAATACTGAAGTAACTCCTATGACAGGTAGGCTTCTCATTTCAGCACATATCCTTTATACTTTCCAGAGGTTACAATCATTCAGGAAGTGGGACAAGGGAGTCGATATTTATCATATGGACAGGACTTCTTATACCACCCAACACCAGGAGGCATTTCTGCAGTCTGTGGAGAATGGTCCTTGCACCAATCATCGATGTTTGCCTGTCACTATACCTGAAAGGGTACTGAGCAACAATCTTTTCTATTCCGCAACGGCTCCAGGATCTGGTCAATCTCTATATGATTCATATGATTTGTACAGGGGTGATGAAGAATACTTAATGCCCAAAAATGTGGCCAAAACGACACCCAGACCAAGCAATTGTGCAGCACCCTTTCTGACAGCTGCAAGGCTCTATTTGAATTCTCCGCCTGAATTACCACAGGACTTGGAGCAAATGAATCCGAATCATAATCATTACCACTCCGACCCTATTGAGATCAGCAGTACATTTTGGATCGCAGATATCACGGACTGGTGGCGTCAGCAAGACAAAACGCATTCAAAGAACACCTACCTCTCCAATGTGGCACTCAACATACTCGATATCATACCACATGGTGTTGCAGTACAGCCCAGTGTTTCCATTGGGCGAGATGTGATTGGCTGGAGGTGGTCAAAAACCACAGGGGAGACCCTTTGCGAAACAGTTGTAGTAAGCCAGTTTTCTCAAGCAAATAACAGGTTACTGGCTGGCGATAACCCAGCATTTGATATGATCAATGCTGATAACGACTTGGCAATGAAGAGAGAGGCACAGCAAAAGAAATTGCACAAATAGGCCAGGATTCATGACGTTTTGGAGATGTGGGAGGGGAGCCAAATTCCATTTGCTAAACTGGAGGACTCTGGAGCTTCAAACGAGCAAAGGACTGCCGTGGGGAATATTTCAGATACTGAAGACTTCATCAATGCGTCGTGGTATAACTTTCACCATGATGGTGTGGCTGCATTTAAATTGTCGGAATGATCACCTGTGCCACCAGCTTTGTCCGCAAAGGACCTCCCAAGATGACACTCTCAAGTAATAAATGTCCACCGAATCAAACGAATCGACCGCTATCCTTCCAAAAGTGATGAGGATAGTGCACCTGATAGCATTTCGGACATTGAATATTGGCTTGACTGTAATGGGGACTTCTATAATGCAATTGGCAGTGAAGACAACTGGGAGGCGGACAATGAATCCGACACAGAGTTAGACAATGGTGTCACGGATTCAGATACCACAGAGGGGCTGGGATCTGAGTGCTGCACTGAACGTTTCCAGATTAATTTGGCCAATACGGAGGTCAAATTGAAAGTCTGAAAAGGTGTTGATGACGGTCAATACCATGGAAATGAGAAGGAATATGGGAAACAAGAAAAAGTAGTACAGAATGAGTCAATGTATTTTCACCTTGTTCTTTATGTAGTTTGAGTGCGAATTGTATCTATGGAAATATTATGGGGGAATATTGAGCAGTCACCTGTGAATATTGATGAATCAACAGAAGTATAGTGGGCAAACTGTATCATTTGGGCAGATGAACAAATTTCAATGGGATGTGAGTGAGCAGTACATGAAGAGTGCTCAGCACGGCTTTGCCAAAGAGCCAAGTCTCGATCAGGCAAAAGGCAACCAATCATTTCAAATAATTATCAATGTAATTATCAATTGCAGCAGATATTGAATGGACAATACATTAGATTGAGCGTCAACGGAGCGTCAATGATTACTGGTCATATATTTACGGTCATTGAAAACTAATTTGGTTGCTGCTATGCATATACATCATATTGGCAGAGTGTATAGGCAAAATAGCAAACGACATGGTCACTGTCCCATTATGAAAATGGGCATCAATGGAGCGTCAATGATTTTTGGCTTTGCATCTTGGGTAACCTAAGTGGCGATTGGTTGCAGCCATCCATAATTGAGGTATTGGCTACCTTGAGATGCAACAACAATAGCCACACGCTCCCTGCCCAATCCTGAAAATGAGCGTCAATCGAGCATCAAGGATTCCTGGTGTTGCCTCTTGGCAATCTCAGTGGCAGTTGCATGCTAACATCCATAAATGAGGTATTGGCTGCCTTTAGAGGTAAAAACAAAAGTGACACGCTACCTGCCCCATCCTGAAAATGAAAATCAATGGAGCATCCACAAGTTTTGTTCTTGCATCTTGGGTAAACTAACTGGCGATTGGTTGCAAACATCCATAAATCAGATATTGGCCATCTTTAGAGGCAAAAACAATAGGGACACACTCCATGACTCATCCTGAAAATGAGCTTCAATCGAGTGTCAACTATTGTTTGTCTTGAATCTTGGTCAATCTAAGTGTCACGATGTGGCAATAATTGATATATGATGTCCTGGCAGCCTTTTCATCTGAAGCAGTTTATCACATATGTGTTACCCCATCATGAAAATGAGCCTCAATGGAGCGTCAACAATTTTTGGCCTTGCATAATGGGTAATGAAGGCATGGAGCGGATACATGAGCTCATAACAGAACAATTGACCGCCTTGCTCGGCTAAAGTATAACATATAAAAGGAAATACACGTATTCCAATATAATCGATATCGCAAACTGCAAAACATGCAAAAAGATATTATTGGCTGCTGAATTGGCGATTTTGATAATATACTATTATCAAACTGCAAAAACAAGAGCATTATATGAATCTACAGATGGATCCGCTGGGTGACCTGCTGACAACCCTCCCAGTATAGACCGGTTAAGAGATTGCCATTCGACCTCACCTGAATTGACGGTTCGGGTGTATTGACAACCCAGACCCCCAATTTGGAAACAGTTCGGATCCAAACCACAACCATTGCTACAGTAGCCATTTTGGATCTCCATCAGAACTGATTTGGTAGCCTTTTCACAGTCCTTCTGTAACATGTTCGGAACTGCATTGGTAGCCTTATAGCACTCATTTGGCCCAGATTGGCTGGGTCAACATGTCATCTCGCTGGTGCATTTGCAGGTCTACTGGACGTGTGTTGGTTGCTAGGTGCACTTATCTTCTTAGATCACAGGCTGGGCTCCATGGCTCTCCTCCGGGTGTGCTTATTGATTCATCTGCTGGTGTGTTTACTATCATTTGACTCCATGTGCTTCTCATCATTCTCTGAGTCTGTTAGTTGATTTATCTGTAGGGGTGCTTGCCATCGCTTGACATGGTTGGCTTGATGCATACACTTCCGTGACGGTAACCGTTTGCTGTAGAAGTTGTTTGAGATTCCAGTGCTATCATCCCCCTATCTTGAAAGCTGTTGCTCCGCCAGCAACTATTCTCATATGGCTCAGTAGGGGACATAGATTTGAATGGGTGGATTCTGACGTCGATTTACTGTTCGCAATTGTCATCGTAGTTGTACAGCTCAGGATCACCGAGTCTCAGTCATGGTCTGAATCTTGATATTACACTGGGTAATATAACTTCGAAACTGTAATGGCATTGTGTTCAGTATTGTACTCGCCATTGTATGTGGCATTGTATTCGGCATTGTATTCTGCATTGTATTTGGCCAAGTATTGGACCTTGTAGTCTCTGCCACACAGTACCTGATTTTGTCTGGAAAATAGTAGTCAGGATTGTACGTGGTACAGCAAACCAGCTGCTTTGTACATATTTGTGCATGTTGCCATTGTCAAAGATTAATTGTCATCCATGTCAGAGCATCTCCTGGATTAGCATATTGGCAATTGTAAGTCCAATTCCCATTGTCTCAATTATCGCACCTTTCCTCCATATGTAGCTTTCTGCAGCACCGTGATCTCATATCTGGGACATTATCTCTTCCCCAGGCTTCCAAATGTAGTTTATGTGCAGCGCAACTAGGTGCACTTTCCACTCCCAATTGTCACTCATGTTCAGGGCTATCTCCGATCTGCTCCATCTCTAATAGCAAACGAATCGAGAAATGATGCAAGCGATAGAAGGGAATGTCCAGAAGGCCCTGTCATTAACGGTCCACGCACAAATGAGCCGAGTCCCGCGGTCCAGTCACTCCCTTTGTGTCTCAGTCATCAGCGAGCAGTCACTCAAGAGTCCCCTCAGAGCAGATGTTCTGTGGCATCTACCACCGCTGCTCCCTGCTTGTCACGTTCACCGCTTGGGTCTGTATTCCCCCCTGGTTAAACGAAAGTGATGTCTTCCATATTCACTTCCAGCAGCCCTGGGCATTCCCCAATCCCTGGGGCAAATGCTGATGACCTCATCACTAGAATGGAGATCATCTAATGCAGTTGCTCCGAGTGTCATTATAGCTCAACCCTGCCCCAGCAGCTGGTTATTGACCTTATGGTGCTCATTCTCAGCTTCTGAATGGTTTGATGCAATGGCCATAGTCATCGGTGTCATTCCCTCCGGTCCAATGGCACCCTGTGATTGAAGGCACTCAGTCGAGTCCAGTTGATGTCAGGATTGTGTGTCTGGAACTATGGTATGTGAAGTACTAGATTGTACACCCTCATGAGCGCAAGTTGCACCTCCGATTTGTCTACCAGCGTGAGATAATCCAAGTACTGGACTGTAATCTACGTCTTCTGTATGTATCCTTTGCATGTTGCACAACTCCTCCATTTTTGCTAAGGGTGATTATGTGTGCCACCAAATGAGATATCACGAGCCGCTTGAGAAGCCTCGGTGTCAAAAAGATGCTGGGTGTGCTGCACCCAATAAGAGCCTGCACACATTGCGTCTCATCATGTCTGGCTTAGTTGTAGTTTGTGAACTATGTGTGCCGAAACTGGTGTTTCAGAGCCCTGTAGATATTGACTTACCACTCTTGCCCCTGGCTCTCAAGGACAACTGGTGATTTTACCGAGATCTGATGGGATTGAACATTGTTCAGAGTCACCATTAGTGCCCGCACCAGTAATGTTTGTTTTTCACTGGCTGACTGTCGAACGATTGAATGCATTTGATTTGTCACTGGCCACCATTGTAATGAAAGTAAGTGCAGTCAAAGAATATTCATAGCGTTGGTGAACTTTGATCGTCCACAATACTTGTGCGCTGAGGTAGTGAGAGTCATGGATGTCTTTGCAGTCGATCTGCAGAATTGTGTTGGTCTTTGACTGTAAATGCACTTCATGCTGCACAATGTATCGCTGCTATAACTACACATCATTCAAGGGAAAGCTTCTCATACTCAATGTCATGTGATCGTTGGGTGTCATCACCGGAAGTGTACTTCACTCGTGCAGACATTTGTGGCAGTAAGAGTGCTTCAATAGTAGTGTGTCTTCTGCATAGATGCAACGAGCCATAGAATGCTTTTGCAATCAGGTTTGCTCAAGGTTGCTTGAGCTTTAGGTGTACACGCACACAGGGAAAGGTGCACTGCACATGAATGGAAAGATTGTAGTCATCACAGTGCTGAGTCGGAAATCATCGAAGAACTTTTCGTTTGGCTTCTGATTTTACCCCATTTACAGTTGAGATCACTCCATCAATTGCAGGTGTTTGCACTGGTGTTTGCACTTAATTGATTCAATGGAATAGTGTTCGAACTGAATTAGTTTGATTGTATTCGATTTCTATCATTGCCTGGGTCAAACAGTAGCGTCCAGTGCTTGGGATAATCGTTATCCTCGTTGTTCGTGATGCACTGGGTGCACCAATTGATATCTGATCTCGACTCCACTATCAACACGCGGCTGAATGGAATGATAGAACTGTCAACAGTTGGTACTTTACAGTAATGATGATTCGGTATCTCTTTTGGGGGGCATTATTGTCAATTGTTGACTCCATGGTGTCGCATTGCAAATGGGGTCAAAGTTGTCAACTCATAAATCCGTGAGTGAAATGTGTCCGTTTATTGAACAATTGTTAATAGTGTAAGGTCATGTACTCCTACAATTGGCCCCATGAGTAGACATACGATATACATAGAAATACAGTTGCAAATGTGGATATAAGCAATGATAGATGTTGATGTATTGGTAACATTATGGCTGGAGATATAAGGCTCGTGGTGAGCCAACTATCTTGAATGGCCATTACCCAGCCCAGGTCATGTGCTGCCATTACAACTTTCCAGCTATTTATCCCGAATGATATTTCAATCAAATTGCTGTATCTGGCATACAATCAGATTGTCAGTATACTGCTTTCCTTTGTCATTTATGCATAATTCATAAGTAGTGAAAAAAATCTTTAGTGTTCTTAATTATATTTTATATGCTATCCAGCAAGTATATAAATCTTCATGGTCGTTAGCTGGCCATATGCAATTAAGTTTCTGTAAGGCTGTATTTCGTTATACTAAATATAGAGACCTAATGATGATTTTAATGTGATTTGAATATATTTAATTTGTCAATTTTACCACTTAGATGAATCCATCAACTTAAATAGCATATTCATGCAGATTGGTATAGTTTGTTTATATTACAGCCATATAGTCTTTACCTTGAGAATATACAATCTATTTTTGACTCTTCTTATATCACTTGTTCAGTGTAAAAATCGCTTTCCCTACTGTTACATATTATGGAAGTTGGAGTACAGTATTGGCACAATGTCAGCTGAGGTAGAGTATTGGTGAAGTTGGAACTCATTGTTGGATGGTGATTTCAATTTTATTATCATCACTTTGACTCTGCTGAATCCAGATACTGTAGGTTTTAGATCAGATCATGTAGTTGGCATGTATATATTCAACCTTGTACTCTAATCCAAATTCTTACACTGTAGTAGGACTATAATGAATTTGACATTATGACAAAAGTCAATTATAAGATTTAATGAATATAATATCTCAAAGTATATTATAACTATAATTGAAAAACAATACATTAACTTTCCACTATCATTTTTCTTTGGTTTGAATCCAGAATGGTATTTCAGGTTGTGGATATTGAAATCAGCTGATTCATTGTGTAGATAAACTAGTTTAACAATCTTACATATTCCATAGATATGATTTTCTCTCAGACTACACACTGGCAGTAATACTGGGCAGAAATGCAGCTCTTGGTAGATATACTGAAAATATGAATGATTGGCTTTCAGGTAATTTCTTTATACATGATAAGTACATATCACATCAAGACAGTTGGTTATGTCAGTATCGTTCCAACTTGGAAGTGAAATATAAGACAGAGTATTCTCACATTAGACTGGATGAGTACTGTTGCTGTTTTATTTTCGCTTTTGTTATAAGTATTTAACAGTATTTCAAAGATAATATGCTTCTTGTAGATAGTGAATATAGTGGCATTCAACAATCACAGTCGTACATATGCCTTCACAATGTGTTTGCTGAACTGGCTGTAGAATCTAACTGATCAGATACATCATTGGATATTTAAAGTGTACTCTCTGCAGTTCAATAGGTTTTCTAAGTTCTTCTATACTGCTTATCTCCCACTAAGCTTGATATTCCATTCAATAAACAGAGTATTCATACCTGAATTGCATCTGTATGTTGTAAGAGATAACCTCAATTTGTCTCTTCGGATATTCAGTGAGAAAGCACTGAATATGAATCTTCACATATATTATACTAATGTCTTTATCAAATAGGCATACCAGATATTGTATCCACTTGTGAGAAGTTATCTTGTTTACACTCCAATCAGCTTCCTCCATCAAATGTTGTATTCTGCAAGTATTTTGGATCGTGTTCTAATTGATATCTTACAGCGATACCAAGTTGCCAAAATCGCTTTTGCTAATGACTATAGAATACTATATCAAGAACATTTTTTTCAACAGGGGTAATAGAACGGATGGCTTATTGGAATTGCTCAATTGCCTCCTGTGAAGTAGCATATGACTGAACAGTAACTTCTTTGAATATTCTATTCAGCAGTACCAGGAATAGCATCAGTTATTTGATTATTGCCTTGTCTACAAACTATACATTAATCACAGATTGCATATGAATTTGTTGAGTCCTATGCTTCTGTACCTGCCAGAATTCTATGACCTATTCCAGTATTACTTTTACCATAGCAAACCATGTCTTTTTGTGTTTGCTGAAAACACCATTCTGGAAGTAAAATCAAAACAATGCATTATCAAATACTGTAAGGGGTAGGTGGAAGTGATCATGCTATGTTAGAAATATGGAAGATTTCATAGAGTCAGTTAACTTCTAATAAATTCATCATTGAATGTGATTAGGGGTTGGCTTTTTGGATTCTTTGGAGAGTAGGCCACAATGAGTGAACACCTTGTTGTAAAGTTTCTATTTATTTCCCAATTACTCTTTTCGGCCAGGTATCTTACTTAAATTCATTACAACCTGGTTGGAACTGTTGAAGGCAACAATATTGTAATATCGATGTGCACTATTTTTCAAACACATTTCAATATTTCTTACATTCAGATCATTAACAATCCAGTTTAATCAGTTGCTATATATACCTAGTGGTAGCTGACGCAGCTTCTTGATATGCTATAGCTGATAAATACTGAACAGGGGCATTTCTAATATGTTAGACTTTAGGTAAATTCTTAATACATGTAGTTTATCGATATTATTATTCTAAAGTGTCTGGGACAATTTCTCCTGAATTCTCATATTATGTTACAGTAATTAGACTAAGCTTCAAATAGATACACCGGAAGGAATATTCCAAGTTTGAAATACACGAAATAAAATTAAAGCAATTATGATAAGTTGTGGATAATCTTGGCATATAGCAGCCAGTTATAACAACAATGATCATCGGCAGCCATTGACATGATCTGCTACCAAGCATGAAGTAGTGAAGTTGATATATGTTACAATAAATGGACCAACTGCAATTGCTTCATACTACGTATTATAAGGTTTGTTGGTACGATTCGGTGGGCATGGAATCATGGTGACAATAATCATTATATATTATTTTTCGGTATGGCCAAGATTATTGAAAATATTTTCAATTGTTAAAGACAGTATTCAAGCAGACTTATATTGTGAATATTAAATGATATAAGCTTGTCAGATATGCAAATTTCCAGTACTAAAATCCCACTTACTAGTACATGTATTGAGCAGGGTATAATGTAGGTAATATCAGTAACATAAAAGTGATTGGATGGAGACTCTAATTTAAGATGTCGATTGATCAACACGCAACCGGGGTTGAAGCTATTTTCAAATGTTATCTATTGCTTTGCAATACAACAGTAGAAGCGACGAAAGACGACGACAAAATTCTGCAATACCTAAGAACTATTTTTATATACAGTTTGTTTGCCACCCTCAAATGATGCTACCTAGTCTGTTACGCCATCCAAATTGTCATTTCTAACTGTACACACCACCAATAATAATCTTATCACAATAACCATATCACCTCGTCGAATGTTGGAATTCTTCAGGCCACTGCCTTACCATACTGACTGGTCCCACCACAATTACACATACATCTCATGACATTACCACATTCCATAGTTTCACCCACTTTCCATTATTCCTGCTATCACTCATCTCTCAATACCATTCTGTCCCTTACCACCTTGCACCATAACAGTGCTGGATTTTCTACCTTCTAACACCAATTTCTGGCGTTTGTTTTGATGTATATTTATTGTCCCTAAGAGTTTGCTAGGCAAATATGTTCCAAATCAAGGTGTACCTCAAATGGAAGATGTGCAAAAAAAACTAGATATATTTGAACATTTCTTTTGTAGTGTAATAGGTTGTATATTTGGAGATGATTATAAATTCAACTGACTTTCATGAGTCTGATGTTGACTACTAAGAATATGACCTGGAGTCCATTTACAGATTGAAATGGAATATGATATTCTTGAGTCTACTTTGCAGATATTGATATCTTTATATATTTATTAGATAGCGAACTACTTGGGCCAGTTGAATGCCATGAAATGATGAGAATGGATGCCATCGATTCCATTGATTCAAACACCTGCAATAATTATTGTAACATTCCTTTACTTTGTCATATATCTAACTCTCTATATATTTCAGTCAGGTTAAGATTCCATAAGAGTTGATTAATGTATGGTCAAATGTATATATCAGATTGGACCAGTTGGGTTCTATCCGTTCTACAGTGTAATAGTCCACAAATTGAGGTGCACAACATGAAGTATCTGGAGCTGGATTATGACTAGACCAGCTGATCAAATTACTAATGAAGAATATCTATTAAGTGTATGTATTATTGATTTGGTGTGATCCATGTCTACAGGTTGTATGATTCTGTATGGTAAACACTCTTTATTTAGTGCAATTGGTAATACAGTTCATAGTAGTCTTCAAAGTGGTTCTTAACAATTAATTTTATTTTGATAATGAAATATATTGCAGGTTGTAAGTCAATGTGCATTATATTCGAAAAATGTTAGATGGCAAGTATGTTATCTATTGAAATGATATTGGGTAATACCACATGCAAAGGTGTTGATCATTGATGATGAGCGTCTCAGCAGCTATTTGTTGAAAATGCAAGTTAAATAGCATTTGCTTGGTAATTTTGCAGCTGCATTACACTCTACAAAGTGCCAGAAAGAGGTAATATATATTAAAGTTATCTTTTTTAACCTTCAATTGGTTTGCTTGAAAAATCTTATTGGGTAGATATATTATACTGTAATTATTCTTAACCCCGAAAAAACAACTGAGTAGTACAGATATCTCTATACTGCCATGTAACTGTCGATGTAACCTCTTGATCTTTCATTATCGGCTTCATTGCATTTTCATTTGCCATTGTATACATTTCCCTGGGGATATATGTACTCTGCTGTTAAGCAATCATTCTTAATACAGGGTATTTTCTCATACATTGAGTAGGTGGGTTGTCTAGACAGCTTCTACACAATTCATAGTACCACTGGTAGATTAGTTTAAACAAGATATATATTGATAATTGATTATTCATTTTAGACAAACTTGGGATTGATACACCAAAGCTTTTATAAGATACTTAATCAGTAGCACACACTGTTACTTCCCCCTGAAAGGCCTCTCAAGAAATAAATTTGCAATAGTATTGATATACAGTTTACCTTGGATATGTCTAGCAGTTCTTACCTTGCAACTTGGATCAGTTATTGTTGATTGTACTGGAAACCTGGAGAAATTATTTCATTTCCCTGAGATGACCCATATATTCATTAAGGAACAAGAAGACGGGCTGCAGTCCTGATTCTAGTCTCAGTACAAAATACTATTACAGAGATGGATAGGTAGTGAATAAGACTTGTTTGGCTCCACTCGGTTTCATATAGTGAATGCAGGGCAGAACACTATTACTCCTCATGCAACCAAGAGAAATAAGGCTGTTCACAGCTGCTGAAAGTATGTTTTATATGGATATTCTCTGAATCATTACTTTGAGTTTGTATTTGCTCTACACTGAGAGATATAGATGAGTGTAAACTGGAACAACTGATATCCATTAAAGCCGAATAATATGGTGTGAAGTTGAGCTCTGTTTTGGATTGCAACAACAACACCATGGCAATAATTTGGAATCTGTAGAACATGATCCTCCATCATTACCAAATAAAAAACCACAAAGACAATTGTTGAATGTTCAATGACCGTGTATGTTTTCGTAGGAATCGAACCTTCATTCTAGCCTAGGTGGATTCCATTACCCTCCTTTGCACCATTCATTTCTACGTTCTATTTGATAGTTTGTCTCTAGTCGAAATCAGCATAATACTCACTATGCAATGAACTTGAAGAAGTACTCTAAAAAGTATATCAGTAACGATCGATTTGTCAAATGTACCCATTACCTCTGAATGTATATAGTATGTAGTAAGTATTTGAAATGTAAATGCTTCCACCAGCACATAGATCCCAAGGCCCTTCAACTGCAGGTGAACCTTTAGTACACCTAACTCTACAAGATAATGCTAAAGTCAACCTGCAATCTTTTTTAGATATGCCTACTGCAGTTTCTTCTGCAGGTACACTTGTACCATAACCTGAACACCTCGCTTCGAAGAGATTCCTGCCAGAATCCGAAGTATGGAAAGTTAACATTGCAACTTTTCTGGAGTTACTTCCATTACCAGATTGTGCTTAGACTGAATAAAATGCAGTATATAATGGTAATTGTTCATCTGACTTGGGCAGCAAAGAAAGCAATACCCTGATATGTTGTGAACTATGTCAGTTTACTATAAAGCAATTTCACATGAGAGTGGGTTAACCCAAGATCAGTCTTCTCAACAAGTGGCAGAAAGATAAATTGCTGTATATCTGGGCAAGTAGTATAACAGGATTATCAGAGGACGAATTAGCTTAATATAGATGAGGGAAAAACTGTCTCAGCTGCAGATATTAATGCCAGATGCACGGCAATTTTAGAAAACTGACTGCAATTAAAAAATTTGGACAATTCAAAATGAACACATAGACAGTTGATAGACATGTATCTAGAGAAATATGCTACTGAGGTTTCGGTAATAAGTAAAAAAGAATAGCAGGGAAACAAGCAACTGGTAACTAATTTCACAGTATATCAAGCAACAGGACAAAATGTCACCTTCTATATTGCCAAATACTATATTATGTGTAATTATTTCCTGCATGGAGATTAATATTAACCATATCAACCTTGTATCAGTCCAGGTTCTGTTGCCAGATATATGGTATATATAAATACCAATATCTTCTTATCAGATGAACGGTAGCCAAAACGAGCAATACTGTCTTCCAGCCATTTTCACATAAACCGTGGGGTACAAGAAACTGGATGAGGAGAATATGGAGTACTGTATATTGAGGTAAATGATTAATAACCCTCTATATAGCAAGATTACATACAACTGTGGTCAGTTAAATCATTTGAAGTTTAAATTGGAATACAATTTGAAAGTACTATATATAGCCGCATGAATGTTAACCTATCGCACCTGCTGTTGATGTGAATGAGTGAGTTGATTGTAGGTACAAAAGAGACGTACAAAGGTGCGCCTTAAGTATGAAGAGCATGAGGGCAAGCATCGTGTGAAGCCGAGGATGGACAGTCATGGTGTGAAGCCTACTGAGACAGTCACGACCATGCACTGAACCTTAGGGCTTCCTGCAACACTCCCCCCTCCTGCTACACTCTGTGAAGCAAGAACTAACTAAACAAATGCGAGTACCAAGCACAATTGAAGATTGAAACATCCATATAAACAAATGATAGCAAGTGTACATGCGCTGCAAGTTATTCCCATAGTGGTCTCCTTGAGAACCCTGCTCATGAGAAGTGACTGTGAGCAGGGCAAAGTGTACCACCGTAGCCTGTGGATGGCAATCCATAAACACACAGACACATGAAACAGTCTTGAATCAATAGTCCATCGAATTCCACCTCCTTCCTGTATCTGCATTACCACAGTCCCATTCCCTTCGTGAATTTCGTGTTCTTCTCTGTGTTATGTGGCGTCATGAGAAAATCGGCCACGTTGTCATTTGTGTGTACGTAGGAGTAGTCTACGATTTTGCTAGCATGCAGATCTCGACTACTCGGGTAACACACAATGATGTGCTTTCCTCTGCCCTTGATCACTCCAGTTTTGATATGTGTGAAGGCACCATGATTGCAACAGTAGATCGGTAGCAGGTATGCATCGCTCGGAGAGCAGTGAATATCTCTCTGAAATTGTAGAAGCCATCTCACATCTTCGGAAGCTTCGGAGCAGGCCATGTATGTTGCTTCGAATATTGATAGGGTGATGAGGTCTTGCTTCCAAGATGGCCATGATATGGCGCCACCATCGTGTCCACCTTGAGACTTGCGGTCGGTGGTATCGCTGGCTGAATCAGAATCCGTACATCCAACAATGCCACAGTTGCCATTGCCGTTGCCATTGGTGTTGAAGTGCAGTCGAAAGTCTGCTGTGGCTCTGAGATACTGGGGCACCCTCTTTGCTGCGGTCATATGGCTGGTGAATGGACAGGAATTGTATTGGCAGAGAGCAGCGACTGCATATGATATATCCGTCCGCGTTGCAAGTGCTGTGTATATCGATGATCCGACGATCAAATGATAGTTCTTGACACCGTCAGTGTCGAGTTCCTTCTTCCCCCGATTGTTACGGCGTAGGCAGGTACGGTGATACCTGGGAATAATAGAAGAAAGATACGGGTGGTGCGGAAGGAATTGTGTTACGGAAAGACGGAGACGTTGGAAGACGCCGAGGAAGCGGCGAGATGGTGGCGGGATAATTTAGTAAGATAAAAGAAGTGGTTAGAGGTGTTGTGATGTCGGACGATGTGGCGTGGTTGTTACGATAAGGAATAACAGAGTGGTGTGTAAGATCAT
>Ga0307512_10001587_pt1 | contig 31704 bp, 23 predicted proteins | sample 14_EM_MG_FD_200267 | JGI IMG/M metagenome (GOLD analysis project Ga0307512, IMG submission 200267) | Populus trichocarpa ectomycorrhiza microbial communities from riparian zone in the Pacific Northwest, United States - 14_EM | ecosystem: Host-associated > Plants > Roots > Unclassified | place... | reverse complement strand
AATGAAAGAGTGGTGGATGAGGAGACAGGTGGGAAAGAGATTGATAGTATTAATGTAAGTTCTGATTGAGTGAATAGAATTGATTATATACCACATATCATTGGGTCCAAATGCTTGTCTGTGAAATACCTAACATCGCGATGAATTTCAGGAGCGCCGGAGTATGAGCCCATCTGCCCAACTGACCTCGGAGCAACTGAAAGAGATTATTGAGGACGAAAAGAAGACCAACCAAAGTGCAGGAGAGGTTCAGGAGCAAGTGGAGGATCGTGAGGAGGTTCTCGATCCAGATAATACCAGTTCAGTCTTGAGCACCGTTTCCAACACAATCAACAACGAATTTGAACACGAGTGTTATGATGAGGCAGTCAGGCTGCAGAATGCGCATCAGATTCGCCAATCAACAGATGACCGTGTTCCAGGCCACAAATATTCAATTCCAGGCCTGCCGGGAACTAAGTTTCTGGCGCACCAGGTGTGGGCCATCTGGTTCATTGTGAGGAGATGGGTATGGGATGCTGATATGCCAGGAGCACTGGTGGCCTATGAAATGGGTCTTGGAAAGACTTTCACCTCGGTTGCAGCAGCAATGCTTTGCAAACTGCTGACTGAGATAGTTGTCATGGGGTTGCCACTGTCCATTGTGTGGGGGAATATCCTGGAAGAGTGGGTGATTTTGGCGGACAACGACTTTCCTGGCATTGTCAGTGAAGAACGGGAGTGGTATCCGCTCCAGAGATTGAATTTGGTGCCCCGCCGCCTGTTGTAGATACAGACAACACCATCACACGGGCATCGGGCACTTATATCGGCCCATGAACCGATCTTGGTAGTCACAATGCGCGGAGTGGCAGAGACTTTCAAGACTGTCATCAACGAGATGACACATGCAACCGATTTCGAACTTGTCAACTTGCTGCACGCCAAACATGTGAATCTCACCAACGAGGATCTGAACACCAGCATGGACGAGCCGGAAAACCGATGGAATATCCACCTGATGTCATATGATACATTCACATCGAGAGCGAAACCATCAAGCAATGGCCGGCTCTCACACTGTTCATGGAGTTTTGGGATGTGTGATGAGTCGCATCGGTACTAGACGAAAAATAGTGTGTGCTGGCGAATTGCGATGAATGCGAGAATTGGATTCAAACTTCAAGTCACTGCAACGCCTGGATTCCATTCACTCTATGACTGGTGTTATCAGGCGATGTGGCTGTATTCAGGTGCGCCTGAAGATCCAGGGGATGAGACAGCGATGGAAATGCACGGCGCCGATGCACTGTATTCCGCAGTTAAAAGTTTGATGCATGCCATCCAGACTGAAGACCAGGATGCTCAACAGGATGCGCCACACAGGATGATCCAAATTGCAAAGCCCTGGACGATAAGGAGGTGGTCAGAATCGAAACTCACGAATGGGAAACCCCTGGTTCGGATACCGAGGGAGAATGACCACCTTGTTGATCTCGAATGGACTGAAGACGAGCGAGCTAAACTGAAGACCCTTGGAGAAAGATACACTTCACGGGGTGCGTCAGGAGCGTGGAGGGTACATAGATGGCCCCTGGCATGTTTCTCATTGGTATTGGGAGACACGGAGGATCGGAATGACGTTCCTGGACAAGCGTACAATGAATGGCCACTCGATACTTGGGTGGATTCTCCGATTTTCCGATGGCTGAGAGACACATTTCTGCCAATGCTTGTCGAGGAACCTGCGGAGTGTCCCGAACCTGACAAAGACGAACCATCGAACGAGGTGCTCCTGCACGAACCCGAAAGTAATAAATGCGCCTTGCCTCATGCACCTCCTCCTCAACAGGCAGTGCTTTTTTGTCCTGTTCCTGGCCAGGTTCGTCATTTGAAGTGGTGGCTCACAAAGTTTTTTGCAGATCATCTGGATATTTTCTACATGTATTCAGAAATGGGCAACGATGAGCGCACAGAAATGCAGCTCAAATTCCATGATTCGCCAAATCCCTCTGTGTTCGTAACTACACCCAAAGTGGGTGGGACAGGCCTCAATCTCACAGCAGCAAACCATGCGGTGATAACTCAGAAGATCTGGGTGTTGAATGAGCAGCGGCAGGCCTTTGCACGGGTTGTCCAACTGGGGCAAAACAGAGTTCCACAGAAATGGCTATTGAACACTGGTCCCAATGGTTATGATAACAGAGCGAGTGATCTCCACCAGCTCTCTGGAGTGGCTCGAGTGAGAGTCCTGCATGATCTGATGAACCGACCGAACATCACGACGACACCGATATACTGGATTCTGGAGTGTCGGCAGGATCATACGAAGCGGCTTACGGAGCATGAAGACTTTGGGCTGTCAGATGGTGAGGATGAACGATCATGATCAGGGCAGTGAAATCAAGGTACGCCTCTTTAAACATTCTACTAACACAATCTCACTAACTGATGCAACATAGGCAAATGGTATGGAGAATATGGCGCAATTGAGGAGTCTGGGAGTATTGGTTAGAGTTCGATTCTATTTCGGGTTAGATGATCATTGTGATGAATATGAGATGAAGTCAATGGAAAACAGACATCTGGTACACTGAATCATAGCCTGGATTGGATAAACCAATCTGTGATGAAAAGCAGGCGCGCCAAGTTGATGGTGGACTAAGTCAAATTCCATAGTGCCGTATATTCTCTTGTGAGAATCTGTCGACGCTGCGCATTTTCATTTTATACAGTCTGTGTGGAATTGTGATTACGATATCTGCGAACGGGATCTGTGTATTCAGGTGCGCCTGAACCTCCAAGTTTGATTCAAATCATTTGAAGCGTGTCTATTCGAGGCGCACTGGATACTACAGTCACGAAGAAATTCGGGATATTCAATCAATCAACCATAATGACTGATTTTCAGTCAATTGAACACGAGAATTGCTGTCAACTTCTCGCCTGAGACTGATCCAGCTCCGAATATCTAAACATCCAGGGATTGAAAGACTGTCTAAGCAACATCGAGGTGATGTAGCATATCGTGAGACACGGCTCGTGTATTCAAGGCTCACCCGAAGAGTACAGCCGAGCATTTCCTCGCTCAGGAATGAAGTTCAGGCACTCCTCAAAGGCACTATGCTGTCGAGTTTGATTGTCTCAGATTTGACACCGCACGCATATTCCATTCAACGGCCAATTCTGCCAAGCTGCCACTCATTATTATTATATACTCCCACTCCCAGGCGCGCCTCTGAACGATTCATTTTGCTCAGTCGAAGCATATTGTCTTCCTTCCGGAATGCTTTGAATCTGTGCCTGCCGGCACACACCAAGAGTCATCATTCAGACATGAAACTGTTATGTGCAGGCGCGGCTCATCCCGCTCATCCTAAGCTAATATCTGAATCTATGCTTGATCGGTATGTGAAGGCAGCCACTTCAATGCCATGAATGTCATGCTCCATGTCAACCTATCCTTTGGAGGAAGGTGTTCATCACACGCTTACCATAGATGCACAGCCCTGGGCGATAAATTTCAACACATAATTGGATTTTGACTAACAAGTATGTTCAGACCTATACATTTCCCAGATCCTAAAATAGCTTCTGTTGTTCGGGCTCCATAATCGAGCTGCAGCTTGAGAGAGTGAACCTCACAAGACAGCTTCTGCCCAGCAATTCTGCAGATGACTGGCAACTCCCACTCCCTTGTATACCACACTTCCTCGAATAGGCTTAAGTTTACAGCGCTTCTAACGCAGACTTAACTACATTTTCACTAACTTTTATGTTTGGGCCGCCAAAAAAGCATATCTTAAAATAGATTGTGTGATCCGATTTCCATCAAGAGAGCTCGAAGAGATAGAATCTGAATGCCAGTCTCTGCTCAGCGGCTCAATCGGTGACCTGCAAGCTCCCACCAACCACATATCTTGAACGCCTGAAGTTCGTGACAAATCATAAACAGACAATATCTGATTTCCGCCAACGTCTAATCCCAAAAGTGCATGAAGAACAAATTGTGACGAAAGCTCGAGTTAAGAAAAGGCAGTTTCTGAGAGTACAAGTAATTGTCAAACTAAGGCGAGCCTGCAATCCCAGCCATTACATTAGATTGTATCCTGCATGCCGACTCAATGCTCGCTGAACCTCAATTGGCTGGAACTGCATGCTGTTATTTGTCTTTCCGCTGTCAGATGATGCCTCATGACGCATTCATATCATTCTTATGCAGTGGTTTGAACCCCAATATTTATGTTAAGTCAACATTGTAGCATTGAGACTCAAAATGAGTTTGTGATTTAATGATGCGGTGTTTACAAGATAGTATGCGCAACATCCTAATGTGAGTGACTATTTATGACCCATTCGCCAGCAATCTTGGCATTGACGAGAACTGGAATCAATTAGATTACCCCTGAATCTTCATCGTACCTTTACCATTCTTCCTCTGTGTTGAATCTCGCCTTTGTTAACCCAAATCCTCCGTCTTCTCTCACACTGACAGCATACAGATTGTGATTCAGCAGACTCGGAACCGCTGAAAGTGAAGTACTGCACACGATATTGCCTAGTCGACCACTAACTTTGCTGCAGAATCCTACAACGACAGAGGTATCGTGAAAATAGGGTGTCCTTCTGACTGGTATACCACATTCGGAGATTCATATCTTTCCACTATCAGCAACAAACTCGGTTTGAACCCATGTAACTTCAACTGTTGCCACTCACCAAGGTCCCAACTCTATCCTCCGTCCAAATTTTGCAAGAATCTTCAACACACCGACAATTCTGTGCCACGCAGTTACCACTCAGATGCTCGAACCAGAGGCAGACTGACCTACCATGGGCAGAGTCATATGCAGGGGCGATCATGATCGACCCATTTCTCAGTATTCCATATGCCCGGCCCTGAGAGTTAGTTAGTGATACAACCATGTCAATGTCTCGAGTTCTTCAGGTGCATCTGGCTCAATTCTAGGTACGTTGGCTTAAACCAACCTCCAATTCCTGCATCAATAGCGGACTTGGATATGAGTTCTAACCTTCGGGAATTGGGGGCATGAAGAATCCCTCCAATCCGGCGCACCTGCCACTTCAGAAATCACAACAATGATTCAGCGTCAAGAATATAAATATGAACCGCCGACATGTCTTCCGGACTCTTTCCGGGGACGCCTCGAATTGCATCCTCCTGGCTGAGCGTTACTTTTTCCAGGCACGCCTCGAATTGCATCCTCCTCGACCGCATGTTGCTTTGTTGCCCTATTCTCCCGTTATTCTGTTAAACTTCGTACTATATTTCCCCTTATATTCTTCTGTCTACATTCCCCAACTTCACTTCATCCAACATGGAACCTTCAGCCAGCCAGGTCAGGAATCACTATTCACAGAAGAATCAAGAAGCCCACCATGAGAGAGCACTTGCACGTGCATTGCAGAAGACAGCCAATCTTCATTGCCGATCAAATGTTTGAACTTCTCACCCAACGTTCGAGTATAGTGTTGGAGATAGCTAATGTCCGGGCTATCATTGTCATGACGCATCATGATAACGATACCGATCGGGAGATCGGCGAGCATGGAAGTGAAGACCTTGGAGAGTCCACCTTGTCATCCGATATCGAAGAAGACGATTTGGACAGCCAGCAGCAGGTCCTACATCTAGACAAGGTGCACCGTGATGAAAGAATTCGAACTACAAGGGTTCCACCGCCAAAGAAACGGAGCCATGCTGACACTGTCATTGCCCGCACTTCACTTCCAAATCTGCGACATCCAGCCGGGGCCATAGCACCACCCTTGCTCAGACGCCAAAAGTCAGCCATCAACATATCACGCGAGTCTGACATTGTACAGGCGCTCCCGCTTCCCTAGGCTGGTGGAGACCAGAATGTTCCTCAACAAAAGCCCGGCGGTGGTGATCACAACGTTCCCCAACACCAAAAGGCTTCTTTTGAGGTAGCGAAACGGTTCATGGAGGCAATTGTATTCACAAAGACTCCATGGCCAATCATTTCCGATGAGAAGTACTCGATGGTTGACGAAGCTTGGCAACTAGCCATTGAAGCTCAGGATCATCAGCAGGCATTAGCAGGTGCTCCGGTAGGTGCACCATCCGTGTGTCCAGTGCCTGGTGGTCCATCTCGTAAAATCGACCCGCAAACCCGAGAAGCTGTAAGTGTAAATTCTGTCTTCTGCTCCTCGATTGGACTTGTGATGATGCTAAACCCTAAAAATGTTCATGGTTAGAACTAACGATTAGCTCCATTCGAGGGCGTTTGGCAGATGGAGCTCATTGAACTATTGTCCAAAGTTACCGGTTGGATTTAGGATCAGGGACTGAGCTTCGAATACAGGTTAAGGAGCTCCTGTTTGACGATGGTTATCTCTCGAAGGTCATCGATGATAAGAAAGCTTGGTTCATGCGGATGGAAGTGCTTGACTTAATCTACCATCAATTTTTCTTCACCGCCAATAGCTTGGGGCAACAACCGACCACATCGCAATTCTTTCAACCTCTCACACCGCAGACACTAATGCTTGTGGCCGCAGCTATTCAGTGTGCGCTGTCTGAGTATGCCACTGGAAAGAAGGTTACAGTTATGTGTTCTCAAGATGAATATCGAGGTAAATTTTGCCCTTCCACGGTGATGGATTGAATTACTGCAGATGCCATTGTACTCATCACAATCACACATGGTGGGGCTGCTTCATACCCCCCCAATGGTGCTCCTCCGCTATAATAGGCGCTCCTCAGTCTCGAATGGCGCTTCGATATTTCATTCAGCGCTCCATACCGCATTTTCTCACGGAGCTCCTCCTCTAGGATGCACGCGCCTCAATCCCCTCCTCGACCTCGAATCTGAGCGCCTCTATTTCATTCCAGACTCGTTACCTCTCTCCCCTTCCAGCGCTGCTCAGCATGGATGGGCTGCTCCGCTGGATATGTGCTCCTCAATCCCCGTCGGCACTCCTTGGCCTGGATTTTTGCCCCTTAATTTCATTCTGCGCTCCGCCATCACCATCAGCACTCCCCTTGCCCACCTCGAACTCCACATCAGGCACTCCTCCTTTCCTGATGGCACACCTCGTTTTCCCCCGAATTCATCATATTTGCCTTTCAAACCCCATTTTGATTCACTGCTCGCTAACCTCAATTCCAACCTTTTAGATATCACAAATCGAGCCAAACGACATTGGAATTCAATTTCACCCACTCGCCAGGCCAGAATGGTTCGGAAATACAAAGAGCGCCTCCAGCTTCTCTGCGCCGTGGATGAATTGTGTGTCCCTGCATTTGTTGGCCCTGATGAGATGGGAGATTGAGTGGATGGCATTGAGACTATGTTCAATTGCATTCCGATCGCTTAATTGGGTTTATGTTTCGGTTTTACCAACTTTCATTTTTGAATCACTCATCATTTTCTTTGGTTCTCCTTAATGTAGCAATGCAAACGATAGAATGTTGAATGAGATGCTGGGTACTATAGTATGATTTAGAAGTTGATAATGAACAATAATCTATGCATTATACGTGGAGGGTATTCTTATTACTCGTGTACATTCAGATATCGCCTGCAGTTCTTCGAGTGAATATCCCTAAGAACCCAGCATCTCTCAGAGTTAGTTTGGGATTCCCGCATTGGTTGGGTGACAGTCCCAGGTGCTCCCAAACTTCTCACAACTGCTCCCATGGTGCTCGCGTACCAGTCATCAGAGATCCCAGTTACTCAGATGGCCGGCCGGAATGCCCTCCTAGGGTCTGGTTCTCTCCTGCAATTGACGCTTCTAAGTTTACACTCCGCCTCCTCTCAGACACTCCTACAGGCTCCCACTGACTAAAATACATTTTGCTGATGCATGTTCACCAGTGATAGTTGAGTAGTGAATGAAAATACAGACTATATGGGTGAATTCAAGGGGATGAGGGAAATAAGGAGTACAACCTGGCTGATCACTTTAAGAATTCCTTGTATGGTTATCTTTACCTACTTAATCAAATGTAATACCAGCCTTATTGGATATAGCAAATTTTGTGTACCACTCAAAATTCTCAGGTCCCAGTTTCTCATTATGATTTTCCAACTTTCCTTTTAATTCAATTTCCCATCTCGTCATTTCTCTTCTACAACTGCATCAATACCTGACAATACTATATTATGTTTTCCCTCTCTACCTTGCCATTTCATGCTTGTCAGTTATCACTTTGTGACACATCCACTCAGATTTGAATGTCTCCCAGTCAGAGTCAGTCTCTCATATCACAACTTTCAGCCTACCAACTTTACTCAATACTCCACATTGCAGTAATTATCTAATAATGAAAGAATAGAGTCTCAGCTTCCATTGTATGTTCCTCTCCATTAACTACCACCAGATTAACCACCTCTAATTACACTTCTTGTTTACTTGATTACAGTCTCAATGTACATTTCTAACTTTACTTAATTGCCACCACCACAATGAGTATCTCTCAAATTGCTTGATTATCTCCTCAGAGTACATCTCGAGGTTCTCTCAATCACTGCCTTCTACATTTCCACAATTGCTGCCTCCATGTGCATCTCCGAACTTGCACAAAAACCATCTTGAAGTACAATTCTAAGTTTAATCAATTTCTGCCTTCAGGTTTGAATAATCAGGGCCTCCAAATATATCTCCAAACTGGTACAATCATAAACAATAAGTTTGTATAAATTCATTCTTTATCAGTACATCCAACTTCAGTGGATAGCTATATCTACATACACCTTGGATTGCACTTTAATACATTCTACAACAGCTCAAATCAACTATGCGTATCTAGATTTATAGACAGATGGATAATTGATAGATATATGTAGGCAATGCATACGATATTGTAATGAAGCATATCTTTTTGCAATTATTAAATTCAAATGTCTAAATCTGACAACTATAATAGATAAAATGCCCTCTGGTTGTTAGATTTTTGAAACTGCTGTTGTGAAAATTCAGTACAAACTTTACAGTACTCTGGAAGACCAATACAGATGTTTTAGCTGCTTCAAAATGTGACCATTTTAATCATCATATTGTCAAGCATTCTGAAAGCACTGCCACAACTGTAGGTGTCATCAGAAGCACAAGAGATTTCTCTTGCAGCAGTTGAAGTTATCAAAGACAATCAGTACAGATATTCACAGTATATGGAATGTAAGCTAATAGTTTCTGAATAATTTTATATATTGCTGTTGACCTCATCAATTCAGAGTCACTTCTTTTGCAATTTTTATAGTCCATGTTATTGAAAACTTAATATTGTCTTTCAATATATATTTTATTTTTCTTCTAACAAGCTCACACCTTACTATTGATACTATTCTCTATAGGCAATCACTTCGTATAGAAGACTAACAAAGTACACATTGAACCAGCAAAGTATTCCAAAAAAGATCACTTGGTACAAACATCCATTAGAAATGTTTCTTCCAATTTCTGCTATTGAAAAATTTGTATTGGATACTGCTAAGTACACTTCATACAAATTATCCACATAAAGAGGATCAGTGTTAGCATGATCAGGTAATTGGTTTATAGAAAGTGACAATAATGGGGACTACACCTTGGGATTCTATCTTAATAACATCAGCATTGGTATGCAGTCAGATGCCCAAAATCCAATTCAGAGATGATGTGGAATGATAACATTAACTACTAAGATGAAGCGAACCAAAGAAATTGAACTATGTAGATATTACCATAACTGATCTTCATTCTATAAATTTCCAGACTCAGCAATAATTTTGGCACCACTATCACTCCAGCAACAAAAATCCTTCCCTAACAAATCATTAGAGCCTGAGCTTTCAGCAGCTCAGAAACTCCAATTATTATAGACTAATAAGTAAATAAATAAGCACCAATATGAGAAAACTTCTTTAAGATTGCCAAAAAGCATATCAATGTTATTCTGTTGACAGACACTTCTTGGCCTATAATATTAAATAATAAGTACTCCACAGTTGAGAAAGCATGGAAACTAGTAATTAATACTCAGAATTATTATTGCACATTGTCTGGTACTTCTGTCACTATGCTGTCTATGTTTCAAATACTAGATAGTTATCTTTTCAATATAGATCTCCAAGTGCAAGAAATTGTATGTGTTGCATTATGTATAATTACTCCAAAAGTTAGTTGACTGGTACTATTAACTAGACAATAAAATGAACACAGTTTTAACTAATAAGTAGTATCATGAAATTGCATTTGGCTGAAGCTACTTTCCAGGCAGTAGTTTGTGATTTCAAATTGAAGTTATACCCTGAGACTTATTCTTTAATTTTTGTTAAAGTGCTTGTATTTGACAATACTTATCTCTTAATTGATATTGATAATAAGTATTTCTGTTATCTAAAATGAAACTTGTAAATTTAATTCATCACCAAATATTCTCTAATAGCAATAGCTCAGAGTACCAGTCTACTATATTTCAAATGTTTCAACCACTCATCTCTCTGACATTAATACTAGCTGCTACAGCAATGTATTATACATAATCTAATAACCCAATGGACAAGAATAGTACTGTTTTATTTTCTCAATACGAATATTAAGTTAATTTCTGGCAGTGCTAGATAATAACAATATATAGTGGAAGCCACTAGTGATCAGATACCTCTTTGTGAACCACTTTATACTCCCTTTTGGAACTCAATATTTTTGCTTAGCAATTCTTAGTCTAGATTACCAGTCAAATATTTCAGTTCATCCTATTCTATTAGCTTCTATAGTTCCCTGTTTCAGACTGTACTGCTCTATAATCCTCAATTTCTAGTTACCCAATCTATTATATACTTTCTACCTTATCTAGTAATTCCAGACAGTTTTTTAGATTTTCATTCCAATGAATTATATTGCTAATCGAATCACAGTTCATTTGGAAAATGATACAAATCGCACTATTTACACTAGGTCTCCTAAATTGAACAAAATGATTCTACAATTTCATTTCTCTCCTTGGCAGATTCCAAATGATGAGTAAGTATATAAAGTACCACCAGATACTATTTCCCATGGATGGAATATAAATGTCTGGATTTGTCAGCCCTGGTGAAATTTGAAATATAGAAAATACTTTTCACTTCATACTCACTCAAAGTAATTTGCTCTGTTTGTAGAGTTCTGTCATTGGTGTACTTGCTGTATATTGGTAAATCGGCGGCCTTTTTCTTGGGTGTTTCTGCCAATAGCATTTCAAAAGATTAAATGTTGATGGTTATATTATAGCAAGAATAGTCTGATCTGAATGTTAATAATAAACAATAATTAAAAAACTATATTCAGCAATTATTCTAAATAGTTTCACTGTTAAGGGCAATTAATTGTTGGTGTAATTTGTAATAATTTCAAACAATACTTACAGTCCTTCAATTAAAGAGTTCCTATAATTCTGATAACTTTTAGTAATTAACTTACATTTCCATCAAAGTTGAATAACCATATCAGATTGTTTAAATATTTTCACTCATACTTGGTTATCCTCCCAACCTTGATACAATTACTAGGATAGTACTTCCATACTTAATCTTAGAGAATTAATTTACCTTGCAATCTACTGTACAGTCTGCTAGATGATTCTTCTATAGTTCAATCCCCTTCCAAATTTGACAATTGGAGGTTTACACTCTCCCATTCCTATATACTGCTTAAGGCCTCTAGTAACTGAATATCATTTTGCTCATCTAGTACTATGACTGTTACCATTACTGCTGCTATGCACCATCTTGTGAAATGAGAAATAGCTGTCATTGTACATACCAAAACTGTAAATATCAAATAATTCAATTAGTACATTATAAGATACAGTTTATAATAACCCCTATACTGAAGTCATCCAATGTCATTATTGGCAAAGGTGCAAATTGACTATAGGCGACAGTACACACACATGTGCCTGAATGCAGCTCAAGATGAGCATTCTGTACACTATTACACAATTTCTTGTCCATAATTAGCAATTGTTAATTGATAGAAATGTACACTTGAGTCTATGCAACTATACTTAGTTTGCAGCCAGAGGTGGAACTAAACCTGTCTTTATCACCAGTGGTGTGGACATTTATACTACCACTATATACCTTATCACTATATGTCTTCTAAAGAGTGCCGTAGTTTATTACAGCCTGCTTTAGAGAGTGCATGAAGTCTGCTTGGCAGTCTGTTACATGTCTGCTTGAGTGAGCTGCCATTGTAAGAGCTGTAGTTGAGTGGGCTGTACTGGGAAAGAGTAGAGTTTTCCATGAAAAGCATTTGACTAATGGAAAACATTGAGTTTGTTGAAACTTTGGCTAATAGAAGGCACTAAGTCTGTGGAATCTTTGATGTTAATGTTGATGTAGCCAACATATCAATCTAAGTGCTACTGGCAGTATGCTCACTATTATCACAACCTCCATAATCTCTATCCCCAACATAGCCATCACTTAGATTAATATTACAATCCTCAACATCTCAGTGAATACCAGTATGCCCCAGCCAAATTCGCCTACACATGTTCAAAATTGACCAGAAGGGAATAGTTGATTCCACTGGAAAATCCGAATCAGAGATTTGTTCTGGCCAAGATCCCATTTTCTACCATTTCTGCCAAATCAATGGCTGCAATTGCCAATGACATGACGGCAACTTATTATGAGATTTTGTCTTGATGGCAACTCTTCATAAATACTGCAGACTGAGATATTGACCAACATCATGATTTTGGCTAATATTTACCACTTACTGCCCACCCTCTGCCACCTGTTACCCACTATCTGCCACTTGCTACTGGCTATATGCCACATGCTGGCTTCTGAACACTGCTTTTCTGACAACACCAGTTTCACACTATCCTGTGCTATATGCCTGCATCTGAGCAACATTCAAAATGCAGTACTGAGAAGTATACAGGAGAGCATATAGTCAAGTGAGATTGGAAGTATCTTAAGTCTTAAGAGTATACTTGGAAGTAGTGAGGCAAGTAGGCTGAACAAGGGACATTGGATACAATTGGAGGTATCCTTGGGTACTTGCTTAGCAGTATACTTGGGAGAATTGGGAGAAGCTTTAGTGTTAGCATAATCGAGATTGATTGTGACCAAAACCACCACAGTATGATATGTTATTTGGATTATGGCCATAATACAGTGTGTTATGGTATGCTATGCTACTTTTGTCCCATGTTTTAGGAACCTAGATTTGTTAAGGCCCTTACAATAGTTGTACCACATGTTATTGTTATTACTGGTGAGTTGCAGTATCTAACGGTACATTTGCATATATTTTGCTGTTTGCAAGATAATATTTATAGCATTATGAGAATTGAGTTTATAATTAAGTGGGGCCTCCAGTACACTTAACTGAGAATTTTTCATACTCAGACTTGATTATGTTAGCTCAAACTGATTTGTAAAAACATAATATCTATTCACTAGATATCTATAAATCACTATATGTAGACATTCTGTCCTTTAGGGCTGGCCGGAAGCACTGCCCATGTAATTTTGGAGACGCACTTTGAGAAATACTTAGCAGGCTTGCATTGGGGTTGATTGAGCACATCTGGTAGAAGTACTTGAGTAGGCTTCACAGAGCACAAGAGGGCTTGGAGGGAATTGTTGATCACACTTGGTCAGAGATAATTGAGAAAACTCTGAGAAGGCCAAATGAGTTGGCTTGGAGTTGGTAACAATATATCCTTGGAGGAATACTAAGACATGTTGATGAAGTTTACTCTGGAATGCATTCAAAGGCAGTCAATCTGCGCTGACTGCATACAGTGGTTGAAGACAGTCAGTTAGGGTCAGTTGCAGGCAGTGCAAAGCAGCTGGCTGGTGACAGTGGATCTTGGCAGGCTGCAGGCAGTGTAGTGGGAAGATTTATTTCTCACTTCCACCACTCACAAAGTCACAAGAACCTGGGGTGATGCGTGGGCATGGCCACCCAGTGATAATGATGGTAATCTGGGCATCAGGAAGTATATATATGTGCAAAACCCCAGTGTAAATAGCCAGCATCTCAACATGCAATCCAATACACCTCATTGAGCTTTTGTAGATCTATGTCAATTGTGTGGTTCCTTCCAATACAGTATCCTATCAAATCCTCTCACTCTCTTGCAATGCTTCTTGAGCTGAAACTAGACTTCTGTCACAGATTTCAGTTGCATACCCCATAATATATAGCTGAGTGTAGATAATAGTCTCTCTGCCATTTCACCACCATAGTTCTCAGAGCCAGTTAAACAGAGTTGGCTTCAGGTAGTGGTTGCAAGCTGATTGGTGGCGTTCTGTCCCAGCTGGGTGCAGATGATTAATCAAAGCTCGATGGAGATGGATCTTTGGAGCTAACAATGGTGCTCAGGCTTGGGAGTATTCAGGCATGCTTGGAGGGGATATTTGACTACATTTGGCCAGTGATAATTGAACACTCTCAGAGGAGGCTTAATGAGCAGACTTTGAAGTAACCAAGTACAGTTAAAGTGAGACATGCAAATTGGATTGTTGTTTATTTGGGAATGCATTCCGACGATGTTGATTCGTGCTGTATACAGATGGTTCTTCAAGACGGTTACTCAGGGTTGGCGGCTAATGGTACTAAGTTGAACAATGCAAATTACAGGATGATACTGCATTTAGCGATTAGCTTGAGTATAATTTGGTGAAATCATGGGGCAGGAACAAAAAGAGCCTATTGTCACCATTCTGCCACACCTCTTATGCGATCAAGAAGGAATCCATAAGATAAGAGTAGTTCTGACCCAAGAAGTTTAACAGAATATGATGGAATGCCTGGCCTTCAGAAACTACTCAAACTGCATGAATCTACAACAATTCCACCCAAGTGTGTGGGACCAATAGCAGGAAAACAGAGTGTATTGTATTGTATATTAACATGATGGCTATTTAATTAACATCAAGATTATCAAGTGTCTCAACTTTTGGAATTCATTTTCCAAGATTATACTACTTTTTCTATATACACTCGCACATTCTCCCATAGACATATCCAAATACTGACTATTGCCTTCTATACTACTCTGGCAGTACTGGACAACACTAAGCTAAGTTACAGCCGTTAATCAATAATAGTAGCGTCACTGGTTAATACTGAATACATTCTCCAGCCATCGTTGATTGGTTCTCCCTCCAGTCCACATCGTCCATTTTGATGTACCATCTGCAGCTAGCCCTTGAGACTTCCTGAGTATTACCTACAGCCAGCCACAATAGATTTTCTGTAGTCATTTCTTGGACAGCAGATGTTAAGTTCACTTCTTCAGTTCTACCAATATTGAACTAACTGCTAAATTCAGACTCAACATCTTGTCAGCTCAGATTGACCAAGCACCATCTATATCTAGGCAATGATCAACTCTTATTAGCCAGCTTTGAAGCACCATCTGCAGCCATCTCAGCTCAATCATTACCTGCCAGCATCCAAGAACTACTAGCATCCAACTCTAATTGACTTTCTTCAAGGACTATTTGCAGCCAGCTGGAATTCCCTATTACCAGCCAGCTCCCAAGCACTGTCTGCAGCCAGTTCAGATTCACCCTTTATGGTCACTATCAGCAGTCAGCTTCCAATTGCCCTCTGCAGCAAACCCCAATTGATGGGCTTTAATGACATCCTGCAGACAGTAGACATTAATTATGACAATGTATCGCCTACAGCCAACCATCATGGACCACATCTCAGCTGCAGTCGGAGGAAGCTGAGATCAATTTTCTGTGAGTGCATATCTAAGTGAGCTAAGTTACCATTTGCAAGTATCATTCAAAATGTACTTAGTATCAGTATCCAAGCCTACTTGTTTAGCTTTATTGGAGTGTACTTAGTCGCTCCAGTCTGAATGCACTCCATTGTCCCTTGAAGACGGCTCAGCCACTCTTTCTCCATGCCTGGATAAAGTTACCCTGGAAATGTTCTTGATCATCCCTCCTGAGTGCACTCAATTATTCACATCCAATTGCATTAATTTATCCCTCCAATCCCACTAGATCTATCACCTCCAAGCATCCTTGAACATGCCTTTCAGTTGCACTAAATTACCCCCTCAAAGATTATTCAACTGAATTGACATAAATAAAGATAGGAAATGGATATAGATAGCTCATGAATGGATATTATATTACAATATAATCTAATACTCTATGATCGTTATGTGGACTTTGATGCTAGTTTGCAACTGGAGGGGATTGTTCCAGTAGCCAGTGATAAATCACCCATGACAGTTACAGCGATTCTTGCTATTATATGGAGAGCACATAGGTAGTGTACCAATAAAGTAGAAATACTACTGTAAGCTTACTGTGTATTACATATGGGTTATTGACATTACAAGTAATGATTCTGGGCAGAATTTCATTATATAAAGTTATGGCTATAATGTGAAACTACAGGAGATTACACAGCTTACAGTAGATTACAAGTAAAGCAATTGCTAATTCCTTACAAGTCACTTGGAGATGTTCTTGGGATTGTAATTAAAGATATACCTGAAATAGTACAATCAATTGCATTTGGCAGTATAGTTTCTATTTTTTTTGTACATAGTATAATGTATAGTATCAAGTACGCATAATCAAATGTGTATCATAGTAATCTAGTCAATATGCAGGTCTATAGTACCTTCTAGTACCACTCATTATATCTACTATGGATGACAATTCTCAATCAGCTTCTCTGGAAGCTGGATATTAAACATAGTTATTTTTCCCAGTGATGATTTCCACCATCTGCCGAATACTACTTCCTATCAGATTTGTATATGTACACTCAATATCCTGCTGCACTCAACCCTATGCCATCAACCACAGCTGGGTATACAGACTTGAGTGTACTTGCAGATATGGAATCATACAGTGGGTATTTATAATATACTGGCATTATGGTAGTTTGATTTACTGTATGTTATGGTTTGAATTACGGTGCCTTCCCCACAGGGTTGGGGCCGTGTTTGTTTGTGTAAGATGAGGTGATTTCAGGGTAATGTGAGTTACATGAAAACTGGCTAATTCATATTGCCAGGCCGGCTTTGGTGACCTCAACCCTACACTGCAAATTGGAGTAAAATTCATCACTCCAATCGTTGCAACGTGTATGGCCTCAGTTAAACCTTGCACAACCTGTGGTGAATGCCGGAAAGAGTGTATTAAGCTTGCGCTTGCCAAACGACACAAAGAGAATTTACCTTTGGAGTAATTAGCACTCAAGTTTAATGTACTATGAACAACTCTCCAAGTTTGAGCTTATAGTGGAGTCACTCGCACAGAAGTTCATGCACATCAGCAGAAGATTCCACCATGTGCAGAAATGGTTTTAGAAGACTGGTGCAAGCAACTGGATGACTGGGGATTTCCTCCTCATATGGATCATGTAAAGGCAATGGCTTTGGTTTCGACAGGACAGTGAGCAGAGGAAGAAGACAATCCAGACTTAGCAAAACTTCGCAAGTATTGGATTGCCATCCTACACTTGCAGCAGAGTATTTGGCACAGCTTTAACGGCAATGGGCTATGGCGAATAATGTCGTCACCTCGTGACTATTTGCGAAAGCTACAGCATCTATTATGAAAGCATGGAAATCAATCCAATAATATGTATAATCTCGATGAAACACAATGAATTTTGGGGTATTCAGCAAAGGCAAAAGTAATTTGTCGTCGTGGTAAACGTCCACCAAGAGTTACACAGGATGGAATACAGGAGCTAGTTACAGTGATTGAATGTTGCAGTACTGGTGCAGTTGTTTCACCATCTTATGTTATATTCAAAGGTGCAGAACAGTATATGGGCTGGCTTTCACAGACCCCCAACCCTGATACAGTATTTGCTTTGTGTCTCAATGGCTGAACCGATGATGAACTAGGTGTGAAGTGGATAAAACGCTTTGAGACTCATACTTCGAGTAACAGTTGCCCACAACTTCATAAATACGATGGTCATTGATCTCACCTTTCGATTAAATTCTGCCAGTATGCCTTGGCATACAATATTATTCTATTCTGCTTTCCTGTTCACTCAACTCACCATTTACAACCTCTTGATGTTGGAGTACTCAAACCTCTTCCACACTACTATGGAAAGGCAGCAGATGATCATATGCAAGACACTCAAACAGGTATTGTGAAGGGAACCTTCTGGTGGTTCTATTCTATAGCATGTACAGCTGCCTATACAGCAAATAATATCAAAGCTGTCTGTCGCAAAACTGGCATCTTTCCATTTAATCCCGATTAAGTATTAACTCAACTTCCGTCATGTCCTGTACCTTCACCTGTTCGGGACCAAACTATTCTGCATCTTAAGACCCCACACAATTGCCGAGACCTTCGCCAACAAACTCAACTCGCAATGAATCACATCAAAGCGAGTTTAAGTGGTGACACCTCATCGGCAATTGCAATACTCTGTCACTTTGTGCATACAGCAGAAACTACTTTGACAACTGCACAGATAAAGAATATTGAAGTAGAAGATATTAAGAAGCGATATAAAGGAAAAACAGCTGCAAAGACAGATCAAAGAGTAATTACAAAAGCTCATGTAATTGCAGCAGAGGAGGTTTTGACACCACATAACACAAAATTGGCAAAGGAGCAAGTTGCTGCTGAGACAGTTATTAGCAAAAGGAATCAACCAGCTACACAAAACAAAAGGAAAGCAAGACAGTTCAGGTACTTCATTTCTATTGATTGTAGAGTCTTTGCTAAAAATTTTAGCAAAAAAACCGAATTTGTGGTAGAAAGGCAAAATCCAATTCAGACTCAGAATGGGAGAGTTTCAACAATCAGCTCTCTTCCACCATCCATTCTCCAGTTCAACCAGTACTCAACACTCCATTGAATCCAAATCCAAGACTTCCAGATAGACCACTTGAGATGACCTTACGGAACAGAAAGCCGGCTGGTTTAGAGTACAGCCAATAGCAGGGTAGATGGTGAATTCTAGTGAAAGTTAGTAGGGTTGGTCATCAAAGGGCTTAGTTCTTTGTACTCAGGTGTTTCTTTTCTTCTTCTTTGCCATGTGGAGTAACTCTCTTTCAAGTTTGGTGATGATAGGATGCTTGATGGTGGTGAAATCGATAGAATTGTCTTCTTCGCGCGTGTCCGCTCAGTCGGCCGACTTCCCTGCAATGGCCGACTTCCGGGTAACTTACGTTAGCGGTCTGGAAGGTGCAACTTTGCGGACAGGGTAACTGGGACAACGCATCAGGTGAGAGGGGGAAAAAAGTACTTGTACTTATATGTCATGCCCACTCGTGGATGGCCGGTTAGGTAACGACACTGGGCGCCCCTTTGGGGTGAATACAATATGAATACAAAAAAAAAGGCACGGAATCGAGTACACTCCAGAGCACGGAGTTGAGTACAAGTACACATAGGAGCATGAAGTCGAGTACATTTGGGAATGTAAGTTCAAGCTCACCCGCCGGTGAGAATGGGGCACAGTATCTAGCGCTATGATAGTATATATTGGTATCAGTTATCTAGTTTGCGTGTAGGTCCATAGGACTTCATAATGCCACGCGTCAAATTTCCTATGGAAAATCCATCCGAATACAGTTTCTCTATGGGCTGCGCATCGTACACGGTCATTTTTCGCAGTGTATGAATACTTTATATTACTCTATATAACTGGAAGTTAAAAGACTTCACTGCAATGTTCACATCGGTCTATAATATTCTACTTCTCTTCAGACCTGATTGAACTGTCAGGTAAAGTGAAGTATGAGAGTTCGGGTGAGAAGACCTTGGACAGGGAGAGATGTGTAAGGAAGGAGTTATCGCCAAAATCCATGTCAACAGCTCCTCCCCACAAGGCCAGTACCATTTGTCTTACCATTTCTGTATCCTTTGTCTTCGTTCCCTCATGCTTTCCTCTACCATCCTTCGAACCAATCCAGCAAAAACCACTACTACCACCCAGTGTGATTCACAGTACTCCCGGGACTTCCCTTTGTCGACATTCTTGGCAGATTATTATCTACATCAGACACCGGTGTCACAGCCTGCAAGATACCGTTGTTAATCCAACGTCTTCTCTGATGGAGAGGATTTAAGTGGAGTGTACCCTTTATCCATACATCCCTGCAATGGTGGTGGAACAGTGAATGCAGTAGGTGTCATTACCGCAGGATTATTAGCATCATCACCCTTGGTAATTGGTGCCGAGGTAAGCGTCGAGTCCGCAAAGCTTGCTTGGAAGCTTGTAACACTCGGAGTACGAGCAAGTGATCGGTTTAAGATTGCGTACACACGTGTATCATACAGCTGCGGTGCTGTCTCCCCATCCGTATCCATTTGCACAGCTGTCTCATGCCCCCCAAAAAAATCATCAAGGTCTCCAAGCCGCAACACAGTATCGCTAAACCCGCCTTCACCGCGGCCGTCTTCGGATAACATGGTTACAGTGCGATCCGGAAGCGAGGTATAAGAGTAGTCTTCCATATGAAACTGAACATCGGCGGTTAAGGGAGCGTTGGTGCCGGACTCTTCTGCAGAGATAACGTCCTGGCAAGTATAAAAGACAGCGTGAACGTTGTCTCTTGTCATTCCAGCGTAGATTGCAGGCATAGGTATCGCCCACCCGCTTTCGTCCGGTATGCCAAAGAGGGTTTGCGTTTTCTCATATTCCTTGCGGATGGTTCGGTTTCCCATGCTCATACGCATTACGTGCCGGTCCATGGGTCCACCTGAGATGGTGAGCATCTTGTCAAGGACATCGAGGGCCTGCTCAACATAGTCAGTTTGCAGAAGGCGCAGTAGCGGTGATATGAGGTCTGCGCCGACTCCGGCAAACGCGGGCTTTCGCATGTCAATGAATGGGACGATAACGGTGAGAACCTCCATAGTCTTGAGCTTCATCCATTTCAGCTTGTTTGAAAGCAAGCCAACAAGGAAAATAAGAGCTTGTGCCTCGTATGTCGGGAAGGTTTCGCGCAACGCATTGACAGTTTGTTGAACAAAGTCCTTTCGTGACCTGAATCGTTGTCCCGAGTATAACCCCATAACCCTGGCCAACGACTTCGACCCCTGCTCGTCTGAGAGAGACTGGAGTCGTTCAGCGCATGATACAACGGCTTCTTTTGGCGGACCTTCCTCCATCTCTTGCGAGAACCTTGGAAGATTTGCCAAGATAGCAAAAAGTAGTCGAGTCTCCCCACCCACAAGCTCATTGGTAGGAATGTAATTCAGTTTGTTCAAAACCCTTAACGTCCGCTCTAAACATACCGAGCTTCGTAACCCCTTGTCAATCAAAGACTGTAAGCCCTCAAACTTGCCCACCCATTTTGGCGGGTACGCGGCTAGAACAATGCCAACCTTCTCGGGGTCACAAAGATCCATCTTATCTAGCAATAGTTCCAAAATGTTCAGAACCTCCATAAACTCGGCCTCATGGATGGTATTCAAACAAGCCACTGTTGCCCAGAAAAGTTGTGGATATTGCATCAAGTACTCCTCGTCCATTTCCGAAACGATTGCGTTTAGTGTAATAAGGATTTCCATGGCAAACATGCGAATATCTGTTACATCGTCTGCGATGGTATTCGATAAACGTGCCAACATATCTGCCAATATAACATGGTCGATAGACGTAAGAAGACACCGAAACACTTGGAACGACCTACAAGCAAGATGCCTTACTGGGCAGGTTGTGGCCCAATTAAGCGCAATTTTACCCCACTCAGCTTTGAGCTCACGAAATCCCGAAAACATCTCCAGCACCGAAGAGATCATATGTTCCATGGACTCGGGTACTCTCAGTCCAGCCTCTTCTGTAGATGAAACCTCATCATAACTCCAACAAGTCTTAGCGTCCCTTTGTCGCACCGTCTCGATGAATTCCAGGGTTGTATGTCGCTTTTCGTGCTGCTCATTTTCGTTCAATACCGGGATTACCAGTTCATGTATTAGATGGATCAGCATTTCCTTCGCTTGTTCTTGAACCAAAGGCACGTAATGGTCCCACAACACAAACACGACTTGCAACAGAAGTGTCAGCTTTTCTGCCATCTCTGGAACCGGCCCAACCAATAAATCCACCATCAATATCATCGCAAGGTGGCCATAAGAGAACCCGGTTTGCTTGCCGCCGTCCGGGACACTCTCTTTTAGGTCAGCAACATATGGAAACATGGAACCGTCTGGTATTAGCGAAGTCTCCCGCATGGCGATTGTCATAAGCTTAGGCTGTAAGTAAACTGTGAGAGCGTCTACTAATTTCGTGCCAGCCGGTGTTTCTGACAAGAAAACAATGATTTGCTTTCCATACTCAACAAAGCTTTGTTCACGCCGTTCCAGACTCTGGTTGACGATGAAGTCAAGTATAACCTGAACATTACCCAGGTATGGTGCAGTTGCAAGTGATTGCCAGACAGCTTGAATCTCACTATGGATTTTGCTGCTAAATTTTACAGTTATCTGAAAAAGATTGGCAAGGACCATATATGAAGAAGGTGTGAGCTCGTTGTTGGGCTCCAAGGTGAGATCGATCTGTTGAATCCAGGGCAACAACGCATGAAGGATATCCCGCTGCGCTTTGCCTTCCGTCAGATTGAAGAACATTGTCAGCTCAGAAAAGACGAACACTGCCAGTTCGCCGTAATATATAGAAAGCGTCTTCGAGAGTTGGAATTGTGCTCGTTTATACACAGCGACAGTCTTGTCGGATATCGACACTTCAAAGTCTCGTACCCTTGAGATTCCGAATTCCCCCTCCTCAGTGCTTCTGAGCAGTTTTGCAGCTTGAAGTCGAATATCCGCATTTACATCTCCCAATTTGAAAAGGCAAAGGGTCATGATCTTCCAAATGCCATCCAAATAATGTGGAACCTCTCGCATCACTTCGCAAATCACAGAGAAGTAGCTCTGTGTTGACTTGGCGGAGGATTCATAGACGTAACAAAGGCGGATTGCATCTTTGAGTAGGTTAGTCTTTTGATTGTGCAAAAGAACATTCTTCAACGCACGGCGTCCAATTCGATGGGTCCGATCACTAGGAGTTGCAAATATGGATTGTATCCATCTAAAAAGTCCATCTACGTTAAAAGATAGTATCGCATTGCTTCCGGCATCGACTTCCTCGATTACCGGACCAGCCTAAAGGTGTCAGTCTGACATGATAATAGAACACAAAGCATACTTAAGTACTTACACATAGAGAAGCCATGGCACTCAATGCAGCTATCTTCAGATTCCTCTTCTCAATTTCCATCGCGGCTGTTAGAGTCCCTGGATCTGAGATGCCTCGTTGCAGGTTCATCAGAGATCTTCGCATCCTATCCTCTCTCTCCTTAACCACCTGCCAGTTTGGACCATGGCCACACCAGTCCTGCATCAAAATAAATATAGATAGCCTCCCCTCAAACGGAAGCCATAGTTCTGGCTTATCGGTCCTCTTGATACCTTCATAAAGCTCCTCGGTGAGCCCACAGAAGTACCGCCGAAGTTTCTGATGTTCCCAGTCATTCTGAACTTCATGATCATTAAGGAACGTCTTCATATCTTTTATGAATGCAACCATATGCCTTAATATCCAAGTATCCCTAAAAATATCCTCTTTTTGTAAGAAATGAGACGTGAATTGAAACACATGCGTTACCTCTGCACGAAGTCTATCCTGTCTACGATTTCTTCTGGGTGTATTAAGTCCGCGCCCTCGTTTATCATCGATTCCCCATTTCAAAACTGCGGGTTGTAAGCTTTCGATTAAGGTTTTATACAGGTTGATGTTAATATTTCCAAGCCCAGATACTACTGCCTCCCGAATCATTTGATTGTCCACACCCAACAACGGAATCACCATTTGGAAAACTGCTCTGGCAGAAGTAATGCGGTCTAGATGGACCGGAGCAAGTGGAGTCTGATTTTTTGATGGCTTTCGGTTGTGCTGTGGTGTGAGAGGTCGAGGTGTCGTCCGCTCTCCATCAGTAGAGGTTAATGCTACGCATGCAACGATGAGGTACAACTTCCATTGTTCGATCATAACATCAGGACTCGTAGAAGGTAATGTTCGCATAACTGGCCGAACAATTTCCAACGCACCCGAGGAGGAGATTGCGGGCGATTGAGCTGCTGCGCATATTGCTTGATGCATTTGTATTAACCTTCCACACACTAGATCCCGACACAGGACAACTGTGGTGAGGCACCGTTCTATGCAAACTCGAATCAGACTGGGGAATATGCGGAACCACAAGCTGGCGTCGTAGTGGTTATCGCTGATTGCCAGGTGTACTAACGCATCCTTTGATTTTGATCCTTTCAATTCCCGTTGCAATCTACTTCTTTCGGCAATTGGCAGGTTTTCATCGTTCAGGTTCATGACGTTCAGGGAATCTGCCTCCAAAATATGAATTACCCTCGGGCACATCTCACTAGGAGGCATACTCGATTGCCACGAATGCCCTAGTGGTCTCAACTCATTTGGATCCACATCGAAGAGCACGGCATCGAACTCTGTAATAAGCCGAAGGACCATGATTGCGAACATTCTAACCACCCGAGACTGAGAGCACAGGAAAAATAGACCATTGGACTCGATCTCCTCCACATAAGCCTGTACACTTGAATATTCAAGATCCTCAGTCTGATTCCCTAGTCCGGGGTCTAATAATGAGTTTCTGTCCTTCGTAGCCGTTGCGGTAGCATGGTGGGAGCGCTTGACTTTCTGCTTGATGGTATCCAACCAAATGGTTAAAAGCTCGATATACAGCTTCAAGGTGTTTTCGATATGTGCATTTCCGAGCATCCCTCCATCGGATATAGTAGAATATCGTTCGTCAAACGCAAAGATGAATCTTGCAAACCCAATAATGACCTGTTGGGAGTTATACTGCCTTGCTATGCTTTTTAAAGCATTTGAGGAGGCCAGTGCAACATTCGGATCGATATGTGCCGTTCCTTTGCACAACAAACTAACCACCTTATGGAACGGAATATTGGGTGGCAGACAACGCGGAAGGGCCTCGATAGCAACGCGCAGCAAGTCATAAAAACATCTACTTTGCTCTGTACCCGAAACTGTATCGTCCTTGTTCCCAAACAAAAACTTAGGTTCTTGCGGCGTTCTAGGTGCGGACAATCTTTCATCCAACACCACCTGCCCTCCAAAATTGCTGTCACAAAGGACAATAATCTTGCCCAAAATTTCGCAAAATCGATCGTAGTATTCTCTAGCCGTCTCTCCCAGCTTGTTAATAGCTACCGCCTGGGACCGGCGATCGATATTTATTTTCAGTTCATCCTTGTTATCCGCTTCGATCTTTGCCAGCCATGTGGATGTAGGGGGTGTCTTTTCACATGGACTCGAGGCAAACGTCACTGGAAATGGCGGTTGGCCAATCTCGCCTTTCTCCAGATCCGCCATTATTGCCAAAAACGCCCGAATTCCAACCATCATCCCCTCTGGCGATAAGTCCTGAAGTTTCAATGAATGGCTCCCAGATAGCAGATCCACGTTTAGTAACGGGAAAATAACAGTTCTGAAACAGAGATCTTGGTGCTTGAAGCCAATGAAGCGAATAAGCTGAATGCATGGTTCAACAACCTGCTGTTCCGCTGTAACCAAAGATTTTTCCTTCTTTTCCTTCCTCAACAGAATCAATATGACATCCCCTAGCCTCTTGGTCACCACACCAAGACTCTCGGAACATCGGAAAAGATATGTCCACACCAAACGGGCCAGTGTCTGTACAATCGGAACTCTCATGGACCTGTCCCTGTCCCGTAACCTCGGTAAATTACTTTCCACAAGGGGCATCCAACATTGTGTGAAGATTTCGTATGGGCTGGCACATAATAATGTGCCCATGACTGGAAAAGCAGTATGCCAAAATCGCGGCTTGAGCATCATTTCGTTCAGCTTGGGACGCAAGAGCTGTACAAATTCTTGCCAAGTTGGGTGGTTAAGTTCCGTCGTAGCGGAAGCAGCTACTGGAAGAAGAAGTTTGCTGAAGATTTCGCAATATGCAGATTTGACGGTCCAGCCAGGAGACTTTGCGAAAAACTTGGCTAATGAAACCATAAAATCTGCGGACTCTTCAAGGAGGTTTTCCGGATAAAACTACATAACCGTAAGCATTACGTCCTACTGACTCTAGGAAGATGGTCACCTTTAATTTGAGATAACTCATCCCCCGCACCACCAACGCTATCCTAGCTTCGTCCCTCGATACTCCGGCGGTGTCACTTTCCTCTAAATCAACGAAAAAGCGGTCCGTTACACGTTCAAAATCAATCCCACTCATAACACCTAGAAGCTGGCTAAAGAGTGTCCAGTTCGCCAGCCTAAGTGGTGAACATGATAGAACATCGGGATCCGCGGACCGCAACTGACTAAAAATGATGTCCTCGAGCCTCGCCATATCTTCCGTAACGCGATCTAGAGTAGTCTGCCCAATAACTTCAATTAAAACCCGACAAAGAATGTATATCGCAACTGTAGTTCGTCGATCGGCCACCACAGAGCCCTCTTTTGTTCCGGGGTTGCCATCTATAGGTCCATTTGGCTCTGTATTCCTCCTGGATAGCATGTAGCGGCCATGCGCTATTGGCTCTTGCCGTGTGAATGCTGCTGCATCACTCTTGCTTTTCCGCCAAATCATGAGACTATCAATCACCGGTTTGGGTTTATGACGAGCGATATATCCTAACGAACCAATAAGTTTGTCAAACGCCGGGTCCACGCCTGGCCCGCATATACTTTCTATATCCGGCTCTTTGTCCAGGGGATGCTTAGGTGGGAGACAACTGTTCACCTTTCGTTCTGCCAGGCGCACAAATTGCGTAAACAAAATGTGGAGAGCATACTCGGCGGGCGACTTCGACTCTTCCTCACGGCCTTTTGAGTGGTGATGTTGATGAGAGTGAGAATGGTGATGCCACCGTGGAAGTTGTTTAACCACTGGCGCACTGTGCTGCGGAAACAGTCCTGGTCGATCCAGTTCTGCATTGAGTCCCACATTAAGTCCCGCATTAGAGGTGCCCACATGTCTGCCAATCGCCGACGAAATTGGAGGAGCTGTGACAGGAGAAGATGGAAGTTGGGGAAGATGTATTTGCGCTCGGTCACCGTTGCTGACACTGGCGATATTCAGCAGTTGGGAAGGTACGATCTGGACCACGTCTTGGAAGCCAATCGTCGCATGCATTTCAGGTGGTGGGGACAGTGGCGAGGTTGCAGGGGAGTTGACATATGATCCCGAACAAGAGTGAGAACAATGCTGTATCCCATTGACAATTGAGGTCTGCCTATGGTGAGCATGGGAGCTGTACATCAAGCTCGAAGGATGTCGCTCTGATCTTCCATTCTCTGGCAGCCGGTGAATGCCAGCCATAGTGCTTTCGCAGTGAGTACAGATGTGAGTGCGTGTACCCAAGACAATGTTCAACGTTGATGGACAGATGAGATATGAAGCGAGATTTCAGTCGTGTCCGATAACTGTCCAGTACTCAGAATACAGCTTCTTATGTTATAATGGAGTAAAGCCTCACGGTAACCACGCTGTGTAAAAATTGTCGGATTGATAGGGACAACAAACTGCCGAAAGGTCAACGGTCATAGGCGGCTGCTGACGACGATTGTACGCTCCAATTCTGGAAATAAATTTTGCTGTGAGTGGAGGTTGTTAACAACTGTGCTAAATGTCAATACAAGCTTCTTCTAAGGATATGCAAACCGCATCAGAGGCTTTCTGCAACCCCCAGATTTCCACTTTTTAGTCGTGCATTTGGAATCTTGGCCGGCAGTGAGCATACAGAGCTTACGATGATGCTTTAATAGAGCCTGAGATTTCTATCCTCCTTGATAGGCATTGCCCAATTAAAATAATGAGGGGGCAAGTCTCGTTGTGTGGTACACGTCTGGGCAGAAACTAAGGTTTTTGCAGGGTAGTGCAGGGTTCAACAGGCTAGCGTCAAAATCGCCTCATTTGGGCGCTAACGAGCAATTGGACAACTTTTAGCGCAAATACCACTACTAGCACATAGTAACACTGGACCTTTCACCCTTTATCCTTCATCAGTCATCGTCAGCCATAGATGCGAAGTAGGGTTAGGGTTTTTGGTATTCTAGATGACTCCAGGGAACTTTAGAGTTTGAATTCATTGCGGATATATTTATTATTTTTAATCCATCGAGATAGAAAAATTCATCAATTTCTACAGTCAGTAATATATTCAATACATTGTCAATATATTCAAAAATCTCAAACATGCCAAGAATATAGAAGTAGCAGTTATAAGATTGCATATTTAGCAAGAGGTGGTATAAGATATTTCTAGCAATGCTAGCCAGAATATTGTAAACCCTGCGTTGAAATATATAAATCAACGATTACACACTGTTTCTCGAATATCTTGTTGATGGTACTAGCTGTACATATATAAAGTAGTTAGTATTATCCTGGTTTGAAAGTTCATGATAACAAATTCAAAGTTTATTATCTAGAGAGTATTGTTTTAGAAATATTGCTACAATACAATTCAATAAAAGATAAAATAGTCCAATAGTTTAAGTCAGATATGAATGACATTTTGGCCATGCTGATATGTACTTTCAAATGTTCTAAGATGCTTTCTGGTGCTGCTATCCCAAAGGGAAGTGCATAATGATACAGCAATCATATTCGATAGTACTTATGAAAGCATTTTAGCTTGTGATGGTCAATTTAAGGTGATACAAAATTCAGATAATGGAATAGTTACATTTTCAACCACTCAAATTGTTGTGTGGATTTCCCAAAGTCCTCTAGATATGAGACTCTCTTCTTCTGTGGTTTTTAGATACTATTGCCATATCGAATTTTGTCAGGAAATTGATCTGATTTAAATATTTCCATTTTACCATCAGAATAATAATTACTATCATATAATCTATTAACTATTTTGTAATATCATCTCTGTACATATATACACTCACTTACATAGACTGCTAAGCAAACTTTAATGTATTTATTGGTATATAAGAAGATGGCACTATATTATACAAAGATGTTTTCATGAAAATAACTAATTGATAAAGTTGCCAAAGATCTTATAGACTGGTGTGGACTTCATTTGGAGATTTTGATTGAATAGAGTAGAAGATAAAGATAGATCAATCTTACAAATACACTTTGTAGCCAAGATACAGTGAATATACAAGTGTACTTGAAAATGGTGCTGGCAGCTTGAAGTCTGAAACAAATTGACCTAGTGGTGTATTGTGAAATAGTATATACCAGACTTTCAGATGGAGATCTTCTAATCTTAAAAACACACTTGAATACAGAAGTACTGCATTAGGAACACATCAAATAGTCCAAAAGCAAAATGCAAGTGCTCTGAATACACTATGTAATTTCAATAATCCATCCAAATAATTACATATGCTTTCAGACCCCCCTGAGGTGGAGAATACAGGTTGCTGATTGCAACAGATGGGTCAGATTGAAGAGATATTGGTATTATCATCAGCACAATGTGAAATGATCCAGAAGCAACACGCAAACCTCCCAGACACTATACTCGACCTCACCAATGCATCTGAGCAATTCTAGATGGTCCGAGACCCCACTTGAAGTTGAACACAGTGCTCCTAGATTCTGTAAGGCCATTCTCAGGTGGAATGGAAAGCACCTGCAGTTAGGGAGGGGCATTCAAAATGGTATGATATTTGACTTATACAATTATAAAATTTTAGACCAGCTGGGACATCTGCACATGTCAAAGCGAGACTTTGTGAGCAGCTAAGACCATCTGCGCATGGCTGCAGGAAACATTGACAGTATTGGATGAAACCTCCACACAACTCTGCATGAAACTTTAATCTTGGCATCATATTCTCACAGCACTGAGTCTGGGGGTTCCATAACAACATGCCATTTTATGAATCATATCTGTCTTTGTTACAATCACAAGATGATTCCCTCTATAATCAAATGTCATGTATTATCCATGTACATCAAGCAATGTATATACATATAGTCAATCAGGCTTCAAACAGGATTCGAGTGTGATTGGACGAGCACCCTGTGACAACAATTGAGACAACCTACAGATTTGCGTTGAGGCTGTGATTGAGCGAGGTTGGACATACACATGGATGGAGGCCATGCTTGGGTGAACTAAAAGATGCACTGGAAGGTTGTGATGGACTGAGCTCAGAGATGCACATGCCGGTTCTGTTCTGGTGAGTTTGGTAATAGACTTTCAGGACAGAATAGTGCCAGTGTGGAGACACAATTGGAGGCCATGATCAAGTGAACCTGGAGGACATGATTGTGCGAGTTGGAGATCCACACAGGGGCCAGGATCAAGTGTGCTTAAAGATAGACTTGGAGGCAACGATGATACAAAGTAGGAGATTGTGATCAAGCAAGGCATCAGCAACAACGCTAGTTTCCGTCAGGAACACCCGGAAGTTCTGGACGGCTCTGACTGCTCTGACGGAACCTCGTACCCTCGGACGGAGAATTCCACGCTTTCCATCACCCAGGCAACAGGTCGCATTGCATACGTACCTCCTTCACTTCACGGCAGCAATGTGGTGATGTAACGCACCATGTGAACGACACATATGTTACACTCTTTGCAGGGGCTACAGTTATGTTGTAGCCCTTCACATAATGCCTGGCAATGTTTATGCCTTTCTCCGGCTGAGTGCCACATTTGACTGCTCAGCTATTGCTATATATCGGATGCTGCACTCTCACCATCTAGGTTGAGCATTGAGATGTTGTCACTCATTACAATACAGTCTTCGCTTCGGATACATTGCTTGCAGTTGCATTTGCTTCGCCATTATCGTATTTTACGGGTCTGGAATATACTGTCCAATCTTTACACACTCTAGTACTATGCCCTCAGTGTGCCACATTCTGCGTTGGTCCATCATTTGTTGACGAGGATTATTCCTCCTCATCCACATCCGCATTTTCGCCATCCTGGAGCTCATACCCATCGACATCACTAGTCCCTAGGTCACACCTACTCTGCCCTCAGTGCTTCACATTCTGCATTGATCCATTATCGGTTTGCGATGCTTCTTGCTCCTCATGCGCATCTGCATCGTAGCCATCCTCGCCTGTATACCAGTCAATATCACTGGTTCCCACGTCAAAGCTCCCGAGTTCAGTCGCGGCGCATCATCGCCAGCTGGCAGTTGGGATGGCATTGCACCTGTCGCTTTCGTCACATTCATCATTGTAATCCACGCTGCCCTCTGGCATCCCTAAATGTAGTTTGTCATCTCTGCAATTATTGTCTATCAGGATATTACGGTCAGTGCTTCTGATCTCATGCTCCTCAAGTGCCACTTCGGAGGTCAAATAATCGAGGAGAATAGCATTGTCAACATGCGCTGCTTCCACACTGATGACCACGGCAGGCATTGGGTTCTCCACCTGTTGGATCTGACGCTTGACTGTAGCAAGAGTGTTTTTATACACCCTCTGTTGGTAGCTCTCCAGTAGTGTGTTCCAGGTATTCTTCAAGAATGTATATGTCACGGCGCAGGAAGGTACGGAGATACTTGGGAATAATAGTAGAAAGATACAGAAGGAGTGGAAGGAATTGTGTTACGGAAAGGCGGAGACGTTGGAAGACGCGGAGGAAGCGGCGAGATGGTGGCAGTATAATTTAGTTAAATAAGGAAGTGGTTTGAGGTGTTGCGACGTCAGGAGAGATGGCGTGGTTGTTATGATAAGGAATAGAGGAGTGGTGTGTAAGATCATGGGATAAGATT
>Ga0307512_10001586_pt1 | contig 31710 bp, 28 predicted proteins | sample 14_EM_MG_FD_200267 | JGI IMG/M metagenome (GOLD analysis project Ga0307512, IMG submission 200267) | Populus trichocarpa ectomycorrhiza microbial communities from riparian zone in the Pacific Northwest, United States - 14_EM | ecosystem: Host-associated > Plants > Roots > Unclassified | place... | reverse complement strand
TATTCGCCGGCAGCAGAGACGTCGGCGCCCTTGTCGATCAGTAGTCTGGCCAGTTCCTGATACCCTCCCTCCGAAGCCCAGTGCAGCGGAGTCCTCCCAGATCCGTCGGCAACGTCGGCGCCCTTGTCGATCAGCAGTCTGGCCAGTTCCTGATGCCCTCCCACCGAAGCCCAGTGCAGCGGAGTCCACCCATCTTCGTCGGCAGCAGAGACGTCGGCGCCCTTGTCGATCAGCACTCTAGCTACCGTCAGAAGACCGTATGAAGATGCAATATGAAGGGGTTGCATTCCAGGTTTGAATCGGTACATGCAGCAATTGATATGTGTCGAGATATAGGAAGGGAATGCTGCTGCCCATTCTCGGGAACCACTGTCGTCGCGGAAAAAGTTCATAATCACATCCCAAAGCTTCGAGCGAGAGCTTGATTCGTTAGTTACCGCAGCAACATCCGTGGCATGCAGCAACCAGTTGACAACAAAGTAGTAGAGTGCATGCGACTTTCGTATGCGTGTGTCATGCGACAGGGTGCTACTTCTGCACAGGGCGACTGTGATCACAGTATCGATCAGTGAAAAGGTCTCAACATTGGAGTTGGGTAGGTAGGCACAAGCGATCGAGATTGGGAAGAGATAAGCTACTCACTTGAAGTGATAGCGATCGAGGCACGTGCTTCGCTTTCCTGGATTAAGTAATAGCCACTCCGTTCGCTGCCGCTCCGAAGCAAGAATTCCCTGACCGACAAGTGCGTATACTGCACGTAGCCACCAACGATTTCTATCAATGGACCGCATTTATCTAAAAGTTCTCGCTCGTCATGGAGGCGGCGTTGCGTGAGATCAAACTTCTCTTCCCCATCTCTTACCGCACAAACGTGCGCCAATGCCTTCACTGTTAGTGGTTCCTTTGCCATCCCAATCCACAGCAGGATTTTCTTGCGGTTCTCTCGAACGTTCTTTTTAGGTTCCTTGTCTGCCGACTCCAACCGCAGAAGAATAGTTTCGTACATCTCATTCAAGCCTTTTGGAGGCGACTCAAGCATATCGGGGATATTAGTCATTGAATCGGGAGAATTAAGCTCGTCGAGCAGTAATGCTGCATATCTAAACATCCCGGCGGAGTTTTTCGTAACCTCCCTGATAACTTGTGTTTTGAATTCGTGGAGTCGGGGTAGCTGTTCGACCCGTTGAATCACGAACTTTTCAATATCCGCTTCCACGTTCATTGATCGATCGGCTATGTCACCATGCTGGCTAAGTACGGCGCAGATATCAGGTTCTTCGCGGCTAGTCAAAAAGAACCGGATATTTCCGCCAGGGGAGAAGTGCAATCTATCTAAAAATAGTGGCCGATCAATGAGGCATTCATCTAAGGCGTCAACGATAGCGACAATCGGGGTTGGGAATGCTTGAGCCATGGCGATAAATATGTTCCAAAGTATCTCAAAGTTGGTGCATTTGTCCGACTTCGCGTGTATTTTGCGCGCTTGCTTGAGAATTTCCAGCAGCGATGGTAGAGGGTTTTGTTCAATGAGTTGATCAATCAGATTCGATGCAATTGCAGCAGCTGATGCGCTTGATGTATCCTGGCCTCCATCCTTACAGAAGAAATGTAACACCCGTATTTGAGTCATCGGGTATTTTCGCATCTCGGATGTGACGAAGCTTGCTAGAACAGACTTGCCAGCACCTAAAATGACAGACGATGTTACTTTTCCGTGATCAGGAAGTGGGCTTGAAGCGATCGTTTTGGCGCTCAGGCTCTTACCTGGTTTTCCATATACCCAAAGATGTTTCCGTTGTGCAAAATCAACGAACGTCTTGAATTCCTCAGTCTCCAGTATCCATGCGCAGGTGCCTTCTACCAGATGGTTTCGGTTTTTGTCGTACTCGGAGTTGATGTTCTGCAGGGCACCGAGCCAGTTCCGACATCGAATCAACGTCTCGTCTTCATGGTCTATAAACAGTCAGCATTCGGACTCGCAATAGTCGTAAGTACAGTAGTACAAAACCAAACTTGAAATGGAAGAGGAAAAGGAAGAATTACCGGCAATAGTCTCACTCAGTTTGAGGTATATGTTTTGTATATCGGCACGAGTAGCTGCATATCACAGTTAGCGTGCCATCTTGGCGACGGAAGACGGAAAAATCTACCCTCCATCTTAGTATTTAACTCCTTCCCACATTCATTCAATTCCTGTAAGCGGTTCGAGTTCTCTGTTGAAGAAATTAGCATCGTAAGAGTCGGTGTAGATGAATTTGTCTCGTGCACATCATCACACGATATCCGCTATCAGGGAAGACATAATCACGTGCCACCAAGCCTCGGGAGTGGCCAAAAACTCCGGTGTCTCAAAATTCAAAAACCGTTCATCCACACAACTCCGGTAATGGTAGGGAACTCACCCAGTATTTCTACCATAGCCGCTCCATTAGCCAGTTCTCTCAGCGCTCTCTCTTTTGTTGCAATTTCATCAAGTAAGGGTTTAAATTCGATACTAAACGGCTTAAACGGGTTCTTCAATGAATCTACATTTGACAACGTTACTAAAGCGTATTTACGATATCAATGAATTTACTCACCGGCGATACTCGGTGGATTCCAATAATTCTTGGCCTTTACTGAAAGTTCGATTACCGCCGCATATAGTCGAGGTAGATGATCCTCTAGGATACCGAACATCTCCTTGTTGTAGCCGAGAGTACTTGATTTCGGACTTTGCGCAAACGAACTGTAAAGATCGTGGTAAAACGCGCAATTGGCCATAGTGGTGGAGATAGCTTGAACGGCTTCTTCAAGGGCAGCATATGTTTCATATCGATTCGAGGCAAGCTGAAATAGTAGTTAGCAAAGTGATATAAATATTAATAAAGATGCTAAGTAAATGGCATACACCCCAACCTCATGGAGGCAGACATAGACTGCGGCATTGAACTAGTCAGAAATCGCGGAGCGGGATCATGCAAATCTAGGCGGGGATGGGTAGTGAACAGATGCGGTCCAACGGAACAGTTCACAAACCTGAATGACTGTGCGCACTCCCGCCCAAACAAGAGCGGTGATTTGCGGTTGATGCTGAATTGCCACGTCGATGATCGTACAATACTTGTTGACATACTGCATGGTCTTGTACATTTTCCCCGTGTGTTTCGGTTTTCCTTCCATACTTTGTGTCACCGTATTAACGACCTCTTTCGCTTGTTCTGCAGTGGTCTCATCCCACTTGAGCTTTTCCACCTCTTCCGGTCTGATTCTTTCTTTGAGCAACTCAACAGTACGCTGCCGGATCTCTGCCGGGCTTAACGGTTGGTGCAGAGTCGCGGCTATAGGCAGAGACTGGGCTGCAGCGGAAAGGGTTGCAGTCGATGGACTGGCAGAGGCAGGACTAGCGGCGATGGAACCAGCGGCGGTGAGACTAGCAACTGCAGGATGAGTGCCGGCAGGACTATTTGCGGTAGGATTAGTCGCGATAAGATTAGCGGTAGCGGGACTAGCAGCGATGGGATTAGCGGCGAGGGGGCTAGTAGTGATAGAGGGACGTGAGGTTGAGGGGCTGATGCCGGAAGGTGCGGGAGCGGGAGACGGGGTTCCGGTGACCGGAGGTGTAGCGAGGGGTAGCTTCTGGGCTGCGGGCGTATTTCTAGTAGAAGTACTTGGGGTTGGTGATGGCGACCGGGACTGTCGTCCGAATTCGGGGATTCGAAGGTGTTGGCTAAAATTCCGAAAACTCTCGGACAGCTGGTGACGTCGACTTTTTTTCCGCACTTCACGACCACGGTCGGGCATTTTTTATATGTTTGGTAAGTATATTGAGATTGCTAGTCGTGTAAAGTTGAGGGAGATTGGGATGGTAGTGGTAGTCATGTCCTCGCACATTTCTTCACAACCCCGCACTTGGTGATCTGTCCTTGTTACACACATCCGGATAGCGCCAAAGCTACGGAGGTCGATAGCGTTAACATGTAAGAGTAGAGGAAATTTTGGGCTAGGGTTTACGCAATTTCTATGTTAGGAGTAGACGAGCGGCTGCGATACTTTTCATACATTGGGTCTATAGTGACGAGAGTGAAACTGTTTGAACTCAACGAAACGTCGCAACCTTGGTATAGCTTCCATCAGACTTCAACAAATTAATCGCTCTATATGCCCATTATTCAAACACCAATTGAGGATAGGTTAAGGTTCATATTTTCTACCTCACTTCAGGTTCGTATTTATATTGGAGATATGCCGCCACAGCAGCTACTTACACTACATCCTTCACACAGTACTCATACGATAACCTGCTGAGCAAATACCCCACGCGACTAAAACCGACACCCCATTCGACCATATGTTAAACTTATTAACCACCAACGACCCGGGCCATCCCCTTTGGATGAGTTCCAGCAGAAAGATCTTGCTATCAGATAATAGGCAATTTTAGAAAAGCCTGTTGTGCGACTACAAGAAATTAAGGACCAGTGCGCGACGGGTAGAAAAATGAATCCGGAAAAAGAAAAAACGAAACTTCAGAGAAACAAAGCAGAAAAAACCCACTGACCTTCGGCTCCTTCAGGTGCGTTAGATCGGCTAGCGTTTCACTCGGAGTCCTGCCGTCGGTTCGAGTGGTTGGTGCTCCGGCGCACCGACCGAGATATAAGATCCGATCTTATCTACCTCCTAATCGATTATCTAATCTCAGTTCACTGCAGACAGGATGGCAGGCGGTACGGGGATGCGAGTTTGGTGTATCAGTGCCGAAGTGTTCGGAAGAGTGTCTATATGAAAGTTTTATTTGAAAGTTCAAGCCCGATGGTGTGTTGCTATTCTAGTAGTCGCAATCGGACCTTTCGTTAAGACTCACCTGGATTCTTTGGCTTTGCCTGAGTACTGATACAGACATCATATACTACTCATCTACTCACCTCAGAATGCCCCACTTAGCAAGATATATTTGTGTAGCAAAGTTTCCATTTCTTGTAGATACGCTATGCTTATTAGATTTATGAACGAACCAATGGTTACCGGCTACGGCTAGATAAAAGGATTCAAAGCTCCGGTACGATTCCGCCATTAGCGAGAAGTTTCTACATCCTATGTCTCATATACAGTGAGAACCGGAACTCCGGTTGAGGTCGACGGGGTGGGTATTGGAGTGGTGATGTCGAGAGTGGGAAATCATGTAGTGGCATACTGGAGCTCCGAGAGACCTCTCCAGGCCTCGTTCTAGACCTCATAGTAACAATAGATGTTACAATACGGGTGGTAAAGCCATTAACCAAATATTCGATTTTCTTTGTAGATATCCCCAGTCTCTCTCCTTCTACATTCAGTACCGTTCTGCCTTCGTACTACAATACTCAACGAGATGGGTACACCGTTTCCGCTAACTCTCGATCGTACGTAGGCCCCGAAGTCTGAAATATTTCGTATGAAAATCAAAGCTCGGCACATTCTTAGCCTGTAGGATGGGTTGGGCTTGGCAATGGCTTCCGGCCGGGATGTTTTCCGAAACCGGGAGTGCCTGCGGGTACTCCCGGAACCAATAACCCCAGCTTAAAACTGCATCCGTTCAGATTGCACCTTCCCAAATCCAGCCCCACATATGACTGTTGTGTAGGTGCTATTACTGAGAGTAATGGAAAGATCTGGCGTTGGGATTGCCAAAAAGTAAATAGGTTTGCTATGGATGGGTCTGTGAGAGTGGAGAGATATCGGTCATACTCATCAGCTGTTGGTAAAATATGCGTTAGTCTCCAGAACTGTTCGCTGTCTTGTACTCGCAGCTTTGCATCGTGGCAGCGGCACTGTGTGGACTCGCCACTCACCCACCACGTCAATATTCAACCTCCGCAGTGGGCCCCATCACGGCAATGTTTCCACATCGGTAGTTGGCATAGAGCTATTAGAGTACTCGTCACCCAGTACACGAATATTTCCACCACTTCAGTGGCCAACCAAGGACCCGCCACATGGTGGCTTCAGGCTAAGTAGAACCTCGGTGAAAGCACATGTGAGCACCAGTCCAGTCCAGACCAAAGCCGTTGTTGCATATGGACCTGAGCTTCAGCTGAGCTGATGGCAAGGCACCCAGCCAATAAGGCATCTAACAACCTTGTATATACCTGGAGGCTATCTCCCTCTTTTCTTCTCTCCGTACCGTAGTCTATTCACACGGTTCTCCCCTTGCATATCTTAACACTCGTCCTAGTTCAGCAGAAGCTCAGACTAGTCCGCTCCAAGTCTAAAATTTCTTCGCACTGGTGTATGGCCGGACGAGTGGAATAATTGTAGTGCAGCTGGGCGGTGCACGCTTCAGGTTCGTGGAAGACTATTGGATAACTAAACTACACTCAGGTTGAAGTTATGCAGCGGCAGGAAAGCGAACGTTACTATATTCTATGATTACTGCGGTGCGGCTGATATCTGATTCATGGAATGCAGGCGTCCAGCCTAGTGCCCTCCACCGATGTCCTACCGTAGCCTTTCCGCACTTATGAGCTTGTTCTCGGCTCTCCTGCATTCCAGAATCCTTCCGATGCTCCACCACCCCCACATTGTCGTTTTTGCTGCTCTATACGACATTAGAAAGTGGATTGAAAGTCTTGGAAAACCACGTTCCAGTATACAAACCAATACTTGCCGTGTTGTTCCGGCTACACAGAGTTAATCTCGGTTACTATGCTTGTTGGTACGTTTAGAGCCTAGGTATCAAACATCGTAAAGGTTATCAGCATGTACACACCACCACTACGGTTAACGACATATGAGTCGGATGCAGTGATGCGCCCGTACATGAGTATCACAGCAGTGACACGCCCGAAAATATTCCTAATAAACTACAATAAAAACATAAGTTAGAGAACTAACACACTCATAATGATAATTGTAAAAACTAACGCAGTAAAGCCTGTGAACAATGCGATACCGAGTTACGATCCCGAGCAGATGCGGAGTAGTATGCGTGCATATGGGGAAACGTACATCACGAATAATAGTATTCAGGCTCCTGATGCTTTCTATGTACTTGGGATGGTTTTCTGTACGGGTTTATACACACACAGGTAATACAATAGAGCTGTCCTGCAACCCCGAAATTGCAACTTTCTGGCTGTGCGTCTTGGATCTTGGTTGGCGGTATGGTGCATTAGGGCTGCAGATTGCATTAGTGAATGGGTAAGGGTCTATTTGACACTCTATCGGCCTACCAGTTTGCTATATGTATTGTGGTTGACTCATAAAGTTAAGTCTAGCTGCATGACGTAAAACTACTGTCGGCTAAGATTTAAGATGCACGATGGATAATTTGAGATTTAGGGGTGGTACGACTGCTCTAATGACTGCACTCGGCATGCTTTTTGGCACCCTAGAGCACTATGCACACCAGATTGATTTCTCAGGGCTTTCTCATGAAGAGATTTTAGCTAAGGTATCGGAACAGATAAATAGATGGCGTTTGTAACAAGGCGCAGGGTTGTTTATTGATACTAAAGTAACGTGCGCGGATGGATTTTGTATATAAAATTATGATTTAACATATTAACGGAGTTTTGAATGATGTGGCTGGGGATGTTTAAGGGGAAATAAACAGAACTTTTGGTTTGTAGGGCTGACGACGTCACCAATCGGTAGTTAACCTATTTCCCAGAGCTGAGATGGCTGTTCAGCTGGTGAATTACTTACACAATATAACTTAATCCGTATGTAGCACGCACGCTATCCTTAGGAAGAGATGGTCGATAAATCACACCTTGGATAGGCCAAAAGCGGGTATAGCCGAAACGAGGCTGCGCTACACTCGCTTCCCAAGAGCCAATAGTCTTAGCCTTATTTTTTACATCCAACTTTTTCACCAAACTCATATCAGAGAACAAAGCGGCACAGCTATAGTTCCAACCGGTTACAGTTGGTCTAAATATCTTACGCTATACATACTCTTCGTCCTTCCGAAGGCGGTGGACGCTGCATGAAAGCACGAAAACACATCCGCTGAGAGCTGAAACCTCAGCTGGACTACCTAGAGTATTCGGCGCATCATCTACCGGAGGTGTAATACATTCGATTCAATGACAGTAGAGTATAAGAAGAGAATGGTTCGCTCCTTCATCGATGATATCTCCAATCTCCAGAGTAACATCTTCTACCAGTTCTTCATTCCAAATCATCCATCGTCGCCTCATTTCCCAGAACAAACATTTCCTCATTTCAGCATGTCCATTAAACAGGCAGCCTGGACCCACGGCGTGGGCGTTCAGCTAGAAACGCCCTCCTGGTATGCGTTGCGCCAGGGATTCGGCACCATGGTGCGACCATCCCCTTCGTAATCCCAACTCGAGTGATATCCGACGGCGTTCGACGCAACGCGGAGTCAGCTCTGATCCGCTTCGCGACTGGAAGTGACGCTACGATCACATCGCTCCACGTCTACGACGGAGAAAAGAAGATCGTCGACGCGAATGGGCTCAGTCTCAAGGGAGGGCTGCAAATGTATCGCCAGGCGGTGCCTGGTCGCCCGGACGTGCTGTGGGGAACATTCATTTCGTTGGGTGTGACGTTCAATGGGTGGGGGGAGAACGCGTGGGTTTCTTTTGTTTCTGCTGGCATTGACTTTTATCGTAAGTGTGATACGGCTGCCGTTTGAGTGGATAAAATTTGCTGATAAAATCGGTGTGGTTAGTGAACTAGTTTAGCTGGTCTGGTGGGGAAGCAATCCTGAGTGGGTATTGGGGAATGATCCGGTTGCGTGATGTTTGAGATGGCCAGAGATCGTCAGTTACTTGGATGAGTTGTCGAGTGTTCGAATTGTTATTGTATGGATGAGAGAAAATATCGATATGGAAAAACTTATATTGTTTTGCTTTGGAATTAATTTGTATTTTGGACTTCCTCTTTACTACAGCTTTTGTGAAATCAGAGCAATACGTACGACATGTGTTTGACTGATTGGGAGTACGGGTATCATGATGTGGTATGCCATACAACCATGACGTAGTAAGCCATTTATAATGAGTGTTATTAGTCATCTTAAGTCGACACATCTTGTACTTTAGGGAATTGACACAGTTGATATACGCATCACCGATTTGGCAGCTGCATCCATAAGTCGCCGTACGCTTCCTTACGCGCCTGGATTTGGACAAAAAATATGTACATTCCTGGTGTTGCTACGTAATGTTGATCGAGCTTTGGTATATCGGATCATCTCCGGGAGCTGATGCTATGGCCACTGCGGATCGAATGCTCCGCGAGGGATGGCGGCTGCCATTCTTGAGATGCTATGGGGATGTGTTGACGAAGGTGAAAGGTCAGACTGCTGGGAGGTTGAGGGAGTCTGTGAGCAGGGACAGTGTTGAACAAAATGGGAGTTACATAGCGGGAATTGAATCGTTAATATCCCTGGATTCGGCGCGACTGAAACGCTGCAAGATATGCAAACAAAGTCAAGGTGCGATGACCGGAATAAGCCAAGTGGGATTGGCCGCTTTGACCAATATTCTCTAGCTCTATAGGAGTGGTTAATGTGCATTTTAATTACTTTACACATTTAAGCCGGTAGCTATTATGGTACCGTTGAATGGCAGTATAGATAGCGTTATACGACTATCACTCTTAACCTATCAGCTACCGGCTTCCGTTGGGACTATCCGTTGCACTATCCGTCCAAGACATTTGCCGCGCTGTTAACCGCACTAAGCTCCGTATTTTCCTACCTGTAGGGAGCTCAGAGTCGCCACAACGAGTTAAATCTGGGTGTAGAGTGATTATTAGAACTGAGAGCTGAGAGTTGTCTGGGACTGGGAACACAAAATGGATGAGAGCTGAGTCAGTTGAAGACTTGGAGCTGGAAGCTGGAATAGGTGGCGGTTGGAGTTCGTAGGTGGGCATTGGTGATCCTGGGAGTTCAGTTACCATGCACAATGGACAGTCAGGGGTTATAACAGATAGTTAGAATGGCAAAAACACCAGCAATTGTAGTAATTGCCACCGTGGCTGAGATGCATTCGCGGATGTATGACTCTACTTGGGACCAGCGCCTTGCCACTACCTTTCTAGAATGTAACCAGTCAAGTTTTATCCCACAAAATACTCCAATGTATGTCATGAAGCCTCTATCGTTGTTTAGCAGGTATGTGTAGTATTTACACTAAATGAGCTGAGATCACAATTGAGCTAAAGGAACTGTTAAATTGCGGATGACAAGGAGTTCTACACAGCAACGATAACAATATTAATGTTCCCTTTCTCTATGATCAAATGCAGTTGAAAATGCACCCAACGACAAAAAAATTAGAGAAGGTTGTGCCTATCACCACAGCAAATGTCTTCGACGTATAGTGCAACGGATAGTCTAGACGGAAGCCGATCAACCACCTCGCCTTATCAATCTAGTCACCCCTCTCTAACATACCGCCCGATTTCATCGCCTGATCGTTGTAAATAATACCTCTGCCACGTTAGCTTTAAACACTATAGCCTCACAAGGACGATAGGTGTTTCCAAAGACACCCAGAAGGCGACGAAATCACTAGGTATCACTCGGAGCTTCATTTAGCTCTGCAGATCCGAACAGTTGAGACCGCTGACTTCTTGTTTGCTGTGACTAACGGTACGCATAGCTTCGCTCCTACCATTTAGTTTTACTCGTGATTGTCCATCTTTCCGCTACCACCCCGGCTGTCGTCTACGACTGCAACACACCGGAATAATACTAAACCTACGGTTCACCGCGAAAACTTGTCACCCAACGAAATTCGGCACGTTCCGTTTCAAGGCTTCATTTATTATCAGCGAAGGGTAAGCTGATAAAACGTAAATATTTTGGTACCTCCAGCTGATAGTGATGACGTCGACATTGGTCCAGTGGAGGCATTTCGATGGACAGCGTCGCTAAGCCCTATTTGCATCTGTGCACCACATAACCTTAGCGGGAACCCAAGAGTTCAGTTTGCACCTGTAAGTACGAGTCGGTATTTTGGCCGTGGTTGGAGGATACGAGGAGATAGGCGGCGTTTTGAGGTATTTGAGGGAACAGGCAGACACCGACGGCGCAACATTTATCTGAAATCGGAGGGTTGCAGAAAAAAAAATTAGCGAGCCACGTTTTGGATTAGGCTGGCTGGGGTAGGCTTGTCGCCTGTCACAGCCGGCAACGTGGTGTTCGGCATACTGCTGGGCCGTGTGACGGAATGTCCCTGCTTTTTCAGATACATACGGCGCTAGCTTGCAGGCTAGCGAAAGTTCGGGCGGGGGAGTCGGAGCTGGTGCGAGTGCAAATGCCAAGCACCTCTCAGCTCAGGTTAGCCGGTGCGAAGTTAGTTCGTTGGCACCAGGTGGTAGAAGTGCGGTATTCGCCATCCCACGACTGCTCTCCACGGAATCCTCACCATCTAAGTCGACTCCCCAATGTAATTGAATCGCAAAAGTTACCGCTGCCAAACCCGCGTGACATGACCGCACAATGCTCCGGCTTAATCCAACGCTGCCTCAGCTCTGCTCATTGATTTGCGAGCACTATACCCGCCCGAGGTTACACAAAATGACCGTCCACAATTGCAGTATCTCAAGTTCTAATTATCCACTTCTTTTCACCCCCAGCATGCAGTGCAATCCCCCCTTATCGCTGTTCTCATGGCCAGTGCCCTTGTTGCTGCTATCTCCTCAGGACATTCCGAACGTGCGCCAGTGTACGGTCTCAATGCGCGCAACCCCGAGGGCGAAATGTTCATCGCCGCGTCCGACGATTTCGCTGAATAAGCTTACAAAAAAGTTCTGGAACGCGGCATCGACCCTAATGGTCCAATGCCAACAGATTACACCCTCAAGACCTCCGAGTTCGTCAAGTTTTCATCCGACAGCCTGGTGGCGCTTTGGATTGCAGCCCAGGATGCGTCGGGCGCACTGAAGCGGCCCGATAATTCTCACGTTGACGTTACGTATGTTGCTGCTCTGCCGGAGGGTGTAGGAGGCTAATATGTGGAAATAGAGTCTATGAGAACACCCACTGCACTGGTGAATCGCTTGCGTTTTTTAATATTAAGTATTTACAACAATATGGAGAGTATGTTCACTCCTTACTATCCCACTGCCACAGAGCTAATAGCAATATGCAGCAAGGAAGTGTTGTATCAGTCGTTGCGGATTAGCCGGGCAATAGATCCGAATGTGGAGAGGATTAAATTGAACCTGCTAGGCCTAGTAGGTAGTGTATGCTCTACTATAAACCATTATGTCTTTGGCCCAAAGGGGTGCGTGAAAGATCTGCCCGAGTTTAATTGCTTTATTTTTGAGCAGTGGTAAGCGACTGCGGTAGATATTGTTTCTTCAGGGGTGTTGCAGTTGTTGGGAGTCTGTGAGTGTGAATATCAATGCTGGAACATAGATACTCCCCATTCAAGTGCCACAGCGAGAATACTCCGTGAAAATATAGATTGGATACCTCCCAGTGATAATCGGTTTATATATTCCAGTTGTCTCTATCGCAGATATGACTACATGATCCCCGTCTCTAATCCTGCATAGTAGTATACACCTCCAGTTCACCTTTGAATTGTTCGGGAACGAGAAAGTGGTTGTGATGCCCAAATGGTCGCTGTTGACTAGAGATTTGGCCCGGTGGCTTCCTTAGTCTTCGATGCCGGTGGACTCGGGCATGAGGCCGGTGGCTGGCCGCCCCCATCGGCCTCGCCTGCCCCCACCAGCCTCGCCTGCCCCCATGCTGAGGAGGAGGGCTCGGCACCGGTACTCGGCTTTGGGCTCCGGCTTTGGCAGTCGGCATGGAGTTTTCCTTCTCTCTTTCGTATATAAGTCTATAGTTTTCCCTCTCTTTGGATCGATAGACAATTGAGCTTCTTCGGTCCTTCTCTTTTGCTTTCAACAGTCGCCTTCTGAACTGGTTGCACACCATTCATATGATGCTGCGAATATCAGACCGAGGGCGACCGGATGTCGGTGAGTATTGATCGAACTGGCGAGACTACAATTGGGTAGATTAACTATAGATTATCTATTGGCCGCTGTCTGGAATACTACGTTAAATACATCCCCTACTCAGCTCATATTTGCGTAATGGTATCATCTCGAATTCACACCACCGCTAGCTAACAGTCTTCCAGCCATCAAACAGCCGAATGCGCTACCACGTCTCCTACCCCGGCGGAGAGCCGGTTACATGTGCAAATAGGGGAACCGGGGATTCCGCTGGGGAAGAGAGCGAAATGTGTCTACACTATCGGTAAGCCCTGTACGGCGAGTATACTATTATGCCCCACTATCACTGCTGGACAAGGTTCTCAACTTACCAAACTTTTCGGCTAGTGATGGGCGTGAGTCGGCTCGAGTCGAGTCCGACACTAAAGCTCGAGCCGACTCGACTCACTGCGGGGGCAGGCTCATGAAAGCTCGAGTGGACTCATGAGCTTGAGCCTAAGCTCGAGCTTTTGATATTAAACTAGAATAAATACCTACATACATACATACATACAATTGAAGCAGCCTCAAGTACATCCTTGCTCTCATTCCTCAAGACATCCCCATCACAATCACTAGAACCCAGAATCCCCTCCATCTTCAAAATATTTCTGTTCCCAATGATCAATATCTGCGTGACGCAGCCAACTCTTGAGCAGAAGAAGTAGACAGTGGGATGTTTTGCACAATCTGATTCCTTTTCTTTGAGATAATATCTCCAGCCTAGGCAAATCATCGTTCAGAAGGGACACTGGTAGCCACGATCAAATGATAATCCTTTGCCATCTTGGCCCGCTGTGGATATCTGTGTGCATATAACCTCCACCAGTGCAATATATTCACATTATGGGGCTCAGTTGCCTCACAAAGATACTGTTTGGTCTCTGATACTATTGCTGTAACTCTCGCAACTGGGATTCCAAATGTAACAGCAATATCATCCTCCTCGTCAAAAGAAACTTGGGGTGTAGGTAATACCAGTGAATTGGTTCCAGGGTTCTCCAAGGTAGGATCAACTGATATCGCATACTGGGCTTTAAAGACTGCTTCAAATTGTCTTTTTGCAGTTGCAATCCAGTGTGGCTCCCATTGCAGTGGAGTAAAACTATGTATTTGGTAGTGGGGATGAAGTATCATTGCAACAGTTTGGGAGGTGAAAGCACCAGTATTCGTCCAATAGTTATTGGGGATATTCCAACTCTCAAAACAGGCTGCAGCAATTGATGGATGATGGATTGCTTGTTCCTCTTCATGATGTAAGACAGGCAATTGCTTGAGCAATGCTGCATAGTAGGGGAGTTGAATTTGAAGGGTAGCTTATTTGTTGCGACTTAAATGGGTGGTGGCATGAACCAAGACTGACAATATACATTTCAATCACTCAAGTGCAGTCCAGTCTGCGGAACTCAACTGCCTAGCATGTAGTTTCTCTTCACTCGCTAGTGACTTTGTAATTTCTGGGCAGAGATAGAGTATACGGCCTATCATATTAAAGCTTGAATTGCAACAAACATCCATGTCAAAGATTGAATGCAAGAACTCAATCTTTGTTGTTTGCCGGTGTAAGAAAATTGCACCCCAGGGAAGGTTTGATACCCAGATTGTAGAGAAGATATGATGGAAGATCTTGAGAACATCAGAAGGACGACTCAAAATTGTTTGTTGGGATTCCGGATTAAGTTTGTCTGCAATCACTGCCTCATGTTCAGTTGCCTCAGGTTTCAGATTTGTTAGAAATTTTTGGGCTGCCAAGTTGATAATATGTACCATGCACTGAATCTCAGTGTGTGTACATTCAATACCCAAGTTGAGCTTTTGTATATCAGAATACATCTTATCATTGAAGGATGCATTATCGGTTGTAATCTCATGTACGTGCTGTTTGATATTCCAGTCCTTCAATATCCACAGAACTACTGCAGTAATATTTGCCTCAGTATGGAAACCCCTTAACTTCTTGAACGCAATCACAACAACATGCAGATGGACATTAGGATCCATCCATTAAGCAGAAATTCATAAATATGTTTGCCGGCTGAAGAAGGATCTTTCAGAGTTTATTGTGAGACTGAGCAATGCAATGATTCCACCAGTCTGGACGATCCCAGTCTGAGATAGGGCTCAGTTCAGTCCAGTCCAACATGCTGGCCAGACAGGACTGGTCCGCAGACTGGCAGTCTTGGACCGGATGGGCTCAGTATGGACCGGTCCAAGTTGGCGAGTACTTATCAATTTCAAACTAGTTACATTGTATGTATAAATTTCCAATAAGTTACATCACTTCCACACCCAGATCTCCATCTCCATGGTGGTCAGCATACAGTTGCTCACCTACCTCCACAACCTCCATCTCCGTTCCAGTAATAACAACCTGTGGGAGTCCAATTTGAAGCCCATCCCATGACTTCATGCATTCCACTGCCTGCAGCGAATCAATCTGCAGCCTATTTCGCCTGTGTGTGAGCATTATCTTGCACTGGGAAAAGAGTCGTTCAACCCCAGCAGACATTGGTGGTATGGATTGAATATCAAGTGCCATTGATGACAGTTTTGGAAACATCTCCCGCCAAGACTGCCAAAATAAGCATGGGTTGGTGATGGATGGCTCAGTCGGGGTTGAATGATATCGGTCATATTCATCTACTACACTGTAGTCAACATCGATTCGCTTTGAATCGATTGATCACAGTCAACTGTACCAATCACAGTCCGCTGCCGTTCAGCCCGCCACGATGCAAATGGTGTATTGGGCATCTGATGTATGCCAAGTTGGAGTTCACCCTGGCTTACTGCCTGTGAGGATGCTGTTGAATACTGTGTTAACCACAGTGCCTGAACACGCAGCTTCGCATCCTCCAGTTGGTCATCAGTCCATTCCAGCTTTTCCACAGCCACCTCAAAGTATTCCCACTTGTATGCTGGATGCAATACCACCGCTGCAAAACAGACAGTTAGATCTTTGTATATCTCACGGTATTTGTCCAGCATGACAATGCCCTCTGCCTCAGCCCTGCAGATGTGCAAGTGGGGGTTGGCCTGATACTTCTGCAACACATTGGTGAATATTGTTCAAAGGAAGTCAAGCCCTACCAGGCGATTGTGCAGCTCAGCGAAGTCCCCCTCCATTTGTAAGGTGGCAGAATGAAATGGTTTGAAGACATCGACTGCATCTGAAAGCTGATTCCAATCATCAGGGGATAGTCGATCATCCTCCAGATCATCACAGTGACATAGGCAGAAGTGTTCCACTGTATCTTGGTTTCGGATCATACTTCGAATCATTGTGTATCCAGTATTCCCACGGGTGGTGTTGTCTTTGTGTAGGATTGTGTCTCCGCCCAGGCGTTTGAACTCTTGCCGCCGGTGTGGTGATGCCAGTACATCAATCGTGATGTTGTGTGCCGTTCCCCATGGTCCTATTCTCCTCCAAGCTGCCATCGTATCTGGCGTAACAACAATGGTATGCGGAAAGAGTGTACGATCCACATCTCCGAACCTGAATGCCCTGACTGAGAGGGTAATTACATGCCCAACACACCGAAGATGGTATTCCGATGCATTATACAATCGATTCCCCTCCACCTGTGCTTCAGCGAAAAGTCTAACCAGTGTGTCATTGTTGCTTGCATTATCCCCCACAAAGTACCCAAGTTTCTCCTCAATGCCATACTCTTGCAGAACCTCCATGACACTCTCTGCCATGTTTGCACCAGTGTGTGATCAATCAAGTGTACGAAGCCCAATGACTGGGTTCATCCTGACTCCCGCTCGTGACGTAAAATAGGCACTTAAACCACTCACTGCCATTGTTTGATGTGGACTAGTCCAGCCATCGCATGAAAGATGAATTTGAGTCGTTGCTTGCTTCATCAGATCAGCAACTTGGGGCTCTAACTGACGAAAGCGTGAAATGATGCGCAGCTTCACTGTTGTTGGTGACCATGGGATTCGATTGGCATGATTCAGATACTGCCTCAATGCCTGGAAGCGATTATCTGAAGTCATACTAAAAGGTATATTCGAATGGATAATCCAAAGCAGACGCAAGTCATCAGCCACCTGCTGGCAAAATTGTTGCTCATGGAACTTCTGAGGAGCGATTTTCATGCCAGTGATAATTGGCGAAGTTGAAGTCCCAAGGTCAAGTTTCTTTGAATGATGGTTTCTCAAATGCGGTGCTGGTTTGGCTGTTCCTCCACTAAGTTTGTACTTCTTCGAGCCTGGCTCGTGAATCAGTTCTGCTGCATGTATATCAATGAAGAATTGGTACTCTTACAGTAAGTACATGTCCAGTACTGGCTTCCTCCAAGTATCGAAAGTGTACCATGTGTATGAATGGGAGAGGCCAGGCGGCTACGGGAAAGAGCTGATGATGACAATGCATTTGCAGCATTGGAAGTGTGCAATGGGGATTGAAGATTCTGATCAGGAGTCCCTGGGCGAGTCGACTGCGTCTGCACACTGGATTCAACTGATCCAGATATCTGGGAGGAATCAGGCTCAGTATCTGAGGGTAGGAAGTCTTCGCTGACACTGATATCCGAAAGTGATGGAGAGGACATGGTGTTGAGAAAGCAATGAAATACAGAATGCGATGAGGTTGAAAAGGCAGTAGGATAGAGGCCGATGGAGTCAGCGGTGATAGTGGCTCAAGAATTGTAGCACGGTGTTGATGGCTGTGTTTTCTTCGGACTGAGCTATGGTCATATATACTGAGAGAATCTGTCAGCCCCGTGATTTCAGAGTCCGGTGTCAGCTGGCAGGCGGTGAGTGAGTAATCGTGTATGAGTCTACACAGATGACTCCTCTTCTACGACTCTATTCGGTGACTCAGTGTATGACAGACTCCCAGTGGCATTGGGGTAATTCTACCCATGTGGACTGGTCCAGTCCTAGTCCGCACCAGTCGAGCGGAAAGTTGGACTGGTCCGATCCCGGTCCAAAAATATCTTGGACTGGACAGGACTAAACCCGGACTGGTCCAGTCTGGACCGGTCCACCCCCGGACTGGTGGAAACATTGGAAGCTTCCGCCATCAACTGTTTGATTCTTTCAGAGCTCATCTTTGTTTTGTGGTTCAAGATTTTCATCTAATGCAGTGATGATGTTAACAAGTGTACATCAGGAAAGCAAGGGCACATCACAATTCTGATACCCAATCAATTGGTAAAATGTAGTAGACTCAATCAGGGAAAATGCAGAATTTCCCTCCACAATCAATACCACAATCAATTCAGGTCTTTTCACCTAATTGTTCCCCCAAAAGCTGTGAATAATTCTTTGATAGAGCAGCTGTTGACCTGAGGTTATAAAGTGATGATATGGATTGCAAGGTACCAGAGTCGTCAAGATTCTGCTGATTATGTAGCTATGCTGAGTCTTCGGCCGCATCAGATTGTGAACTCGTGTGGTTAGTTCGAAATTGATGGCTGAATCCACTGGTTGTCTTCTCATGATCGGGAATTGAGCCCCACACATGCTGGCAGTGACAGCATTACACGATATGATATTCAATTTCCATTTACTTATGCTTCTTTTCTGCTGCATGAGTATGCTAGATCGATAAGTTGTAATTAGCTGAATGTTCAACTTTAATCGATGAACTACGTGGGGGAGCCATAAATGCAGAATACCGTTGCGGATCAGCTTTCTCACCAAAATCACAAGTCGTATGTAGAAACATGCCTCCTCACTTGCATAATCCAGGCCAGAGTGAATGTGGGCTCGAGCTCTCTGAAGATCCTTCTCTACCATCACTGTATATTAGTACAAATCATACCATTATGGCCAGAAAATCCACTACCCATCCCATTTGCCTGCTTGCTGAAGTCTAAAGGCCATGATATTATCACTTTGGGAAAAGGTCATACGGATTCTGAGTGGTGCCAGTGGGCAGTTCGCCGCAGTGTAGCTGGCACATAAAGAATACTTTGGAACAACTAAGTGGTGATAGTACAATAGCGTGCACTCCCGTCGATTTGGAACTTTACGTTAAACTGAATAATTCTCAATTTGTCACATTATCCATATATGTGGAGAATAACTTCTATTCTATACTTGTAAGTACAGTGTCACGATGTCAGACTGAGGCATGCAGGAATGTCATCCTGCTGAGGCATGGACATCATAATGCCCAATGCCCTGAGGAAGACATATATTCAACCATCAAGTGCCTGCATGGCCACACTGTCGTGAGTCGACGACATGGGCCAAGTGGTATACAGTATTACTGGCAAAGCGAATGATATTGTGTTTCATCAGGCTGAGGGGTAGAATCGGTGCAATCTGTATTTCGAACTCATATTTGGACCATGAGAGCTAACCCTGGGGTGCAGACCCCTGAGTTTCAAAGCCTGTATTTACAGGTGACCATTTTCAATAGGCTGGGCAAAGCTCGAGCCAAAACTCAAGCTTTTCGGCCTGGAGACTCGAGCCGACTTGCATGTTTTACCATGGAGCTGAAGCCGGCTCCACCTTCAAGGCTCGAGCTTTAGACTCGAGCCGACTCGGCTCACGCCCATCACTATCCACAGCTACAGCTTGTCGTACTATACTTACACTTTTGAACTTGGGGTCCTAAACGCCTGTCTAGTCCGTTCTAACAGTTGATAACACTAGACTATAATTTCTCGTCTTTAGAAATGTTGTACTGTCAGGATTAGTCATTGTGACAACTAAACTGGATAGTTTATGGGCCTACAGTTGGTCGAGGAATGCCAGGTGTTAAAATTAGAGACAGAAAAGCTTGATTCTAATATCTAAGAGGGCTACAAAGGCTATATATATATGGTAGTCCATGTACAAATGCGTACGTACTCATCTCTGTGTAGAGACGGCTGAACACCGTTAGTCCATACGCCATACGAGGGCTGAGATATATTTATGCAACACTAGGTATTACTATAGTACGTAGGGGAGAACCGTGTGCATAAATGCTGTGATACAGAGAAGGAGAAAGACTCGACATATATACTGAGAATCATTAGCGAAAACTTTGATGCCTTTGCCACCCTGAGTCACTCGCTACAAATATGCAACACTAGTGTTACGAATGTAAAGCGGGAAGAAGTTTATTCAACTATCCAAGGGAGAAGCTCTGTCTTTATGTACATGAATGCTTGGAACACTATCGAAGTCTATAGAAACTCACGATAGCAAATACCAATGGCGGAGCCGGTGGTGAGTGAAAACTCGTGTATGAGTCTACGACTGTGAGTCCGCAGCCTGTGAGTCAATTCGGCGATCTCAGTGTATCGGAGACTTCCTTTTAGGTCATATAGTAACAACCAGGTGTTACGAATGTAAAGCGGACTAAGTCTATTATTCTATGTAAGGAAGAAGCTCTGTCTTTATATACATCAAGGCTTGGAACTCTAGGGAAGTCTATGGAAGCTCACCGTTGTAAATACCAGTGGCGGTGGCGAGTGAAAACTCGTGGATAAGTCTATGACTGTGAGTCCATAGCCTGTGAGTCAATTCGGCGATCTCAGTATCGGCGACTTCCTTTCAGGTCATATAGTAACACTGGGAGTTGCCCAGGATGCGAGTGCTCGCCATTGCAGCAGCACCACCTAACTGACGACGTCGTTCCGCACGCTAATAGAGCTCGGTAAAGCCTTCTCAGCACTTTCAAAGACGGATATACTTTACTACCGGGCATCTCAAAATACCTGTCGGAGACCCGGAATTGTCGCACACAAACTAGGCCGTACGGACCGCAATTTTAAAAGGCAGATCTGGACATCGAACATCGGATAGAGGCCAAATGACGTTCCTACCCACCTGCACAGTACAAGATCTCCACGAGCTTTGGTGCGCGCTGTCGGAACAACATGTGAAATTCACTTACGTCACTTTCATTTTTCTGCGAAAGTATCTGCGACGAAGCAATGGCCGAAAGTGCCGCACTCACTTCCTTCAAAGCCCCAACGAAATGGTCTATCCGTTTCCCTCAAGGAAGGATTTGTGTAGGTATCATAAGATAGCCCACCATTGGTGCCAATGGCGTCAACTGCATGGCTGCGCTTGCAGCGTTTAACTCATAGAGATGCAGTAGGAGTCAGACCGCAGTTACTATGTAGACATGTAGCTGTACGAGATAGATTGACGATGGTTGAAACCATATCCGCCTAAAGCACCCTGAGCTTTACATGCATCATGGACGTAAAATGCTGGCCGCCGATGATATGACCAACGTGAAACCTTATAACAAGTGGATCAGGCGCAATGCAATAATAAAACGCATAAGAATTGGTGTAAACACAGAACCACCAACTCTAACAAACACTCTGCAGTTATACACATTATTTGTCCACTCGAGGCATGCGCATTTGTTGGAAGTGATCGCATGGTGTTGGTTGTTGCCGCGTCTTCGGGCTTTTGGTACTCGGTTGTCTCATTCTGATGGTTCGGTTAGGGTAGCCGCGAACGAAAGTTGCGATTCAACAGGCGTAACCTTTAAAACTCGAGTTATTTCTTGATAATGTAGACAATGAGAAGCCAAACATCTAGACAGTCTGCCGATCTTCCATGTCTGACATCGCCGTCCTAGTTAGGGCAGAACTGTCTATGTTGGATGCGAAGCTCATAAATACATTACCTCCACCATTACATAAACGATACTCTAACCTACTATTAACGGACGTGGGATCAGTTGGTTAGTGAGAGTGCACAGTTTCAATATAACTTCGGTACGATGGTTTTGCTAAAATCTTTACAGCATTAAACCTTTCTACATACATTCTCTGGTACTGAATACTGTTGTAAAAAGGGTGAGTTTTATAAACGTGATCTGCCTGTAATAAAACTCTATTAATTTTGTAGTTGTTTCTGAGAGTTGTAATACGATTTTTAAGCACCCTTTTCTACCATAGTTAGAAGCATATTACCGGATGAATTCGGTGTTTGTATTACACAATCCCAGCTCATTATCGCTTGGCCCATCAGCCGCAACCAGAGCCGCAATTGTATAAATATATATATCTCCGTTTTATTGTCAGCTTTTATGGATAAATATGTCTAAACTAGAATCTAAAGGCTACAGCCGAAATCAAGTTCGCCAACATGTACTCAAACCTTGGCATTTCTCGTTGTTTTGCAGATAAAAGTCGGGCGCACTTTTGCCCTGTGTAACCGCGCCCTATATACCCTTGTACCCTATCACAGTATTCGAGCTCGTATCTGTCGACATGTGCATGGCAACGGATAAACCGGATCTCCCGCAAATCATATGCTGCATCGATTCCCCGCTTTTCGCAGAATCGTTTTCCCCCGCCTTCTGAAACGGTTTGCGCAGTTCATGAAGTTAAACGCCGCATCTGTCAGCATCGCGAAGCCGTAACACTTCTAGTTGAGTATATTCCGATTCGATACAACGATGGCCGATCCATTCTCTGTCTCCACTGGCCTTTGTAGTATCATCAGTTTGGCCGAAGGAGTGTATAAGCAGGGTTGCCAGTTTTTGCGCGCCTGCAAGGACTGTCCTGGTGAACTCAAGGCTCTGGTTTTGGAAATCAACAGTCTCAAAGGCGCTTTTGAGACGCTCGAGACATTGGTTGATGACGCTGTTGATTCCTACCTTCGTAAGATAGCTCTAGCCGACTTCCTGGACGACTTGAGTATGAAGCAAAGGTCGCTGACTTAGAAATAACAAGACACCATGGATAGTCTTGGCTTTATACAGTGTCATGAAGATTTGACGGCAGTCGCGACTACCCTAAACCTGTTCGAACTCCAACAAACCCAGACTACAACGCTAGATAACCACTCGACAATATCAAACTGGCCGCTGAAGTCGGAGGAACTACTGGATCTTTTTCAGAAGATTGAAAAACACAAGAGTAACATAAACATGGCGGCAATGGCTGATAATCTGTACTAAACTCATATCCCACTCTCAAACACGGCCGACCTCTAAAGTAAATTAGTGAAATTGCGATGTCATTGTTGGGCGAGACCAGTAAATCTACAAAAATAGTGTGCGAACTGCGAGATGATGAGATACAACGATGGGAGGAGCGCGGTAGGTCCCTGAATTTCTGCTTCTTGTGGATTACCGCTTACAACTGAACAGTCGCCTATCGGCATAAGGTTCTGGAGTGGTTATCGCCGTACGAACATGATATGCGCCACAAAGAGATTGCACATAAGGTGAACGACAAGACGGGTGAGTGGTTTCTGAATGATCCGACTTTCAGAAAATGGCTCGCGGAGGAGACTTCGCCCATACTATGGTGCCCGGGTATCCGTGAGTTGCCGAAGCCGTTCTTTGTAGCCATTCCGGTAGCCGTCTTTCACGTTCCACTAACTATTGGTCACGCCGTGATCTCCAGCTGGTTCTGGAAAAAGCTGCCTAACGTTTGTCCAACCTATTGATCCTTGGTGGGGTATGTGGTATTGATAAGCTGACCTAATGGTGGTTAGGTCAATTGTGATCAAGCACATCGAACAAAGCCGTATTCTAGTGGTGAGAGACCAAAAAGCCGCATTGGCATATGTGTACTTCGACTACAAGGACCGAGCGAGACAGACGCCAGAAAATATTTTGGCTGGGCTACTAAAGCAATTAGAATTCCAACTGGCAAATTCTCCGTCGTCGACCGATATCCCACCCATGCCTTACATACAGCCATTGTACGAACGTTTGCATTCGCAGCGCAAGAGGCCGGTGTTTTCTGATCTACAGGGCATGCTTCTTTCAATCGTTGCGGAATTTGACGACGTGTACCTGCTATTTGATGCACCGGATGAATGCGATGAGGCAACCCAGAGGAATGTGCTCTTACCGCTCATCACGCAGTTGCCACTGTTCATAACTCAGGGAGGAAACAAGGGATGTAAAATCTTCGTCACAGCTCGACCTCATTATGCGGATATTCAGCCTGCCTTAGAACCTCAACCACTCAAGCTGGAAATTACCGCAGATGCAGTGGATATGGAATTGGTAGTCAGAGCGAAGATTGCAGTGGTAAAGCAGAAGGGTGCTAGGATTCCCGCGCAACTGGAGCAGGACATAGTTTCTGCAATCCTCGACAAGGCTGATGGAAGGTAAATACATATTCCCAGCTATCTCCATAAGGAGGTTAACCGTATGTTCTGAGGCTGATCAACTGTGGAATCTGCTGCTAGATTTCTGTTGGCCGACATTCATGCCGATTATGTTCTCCGACAGCGAACCCCCAACAAGAAAAGGCTAGCACTTAATGTTATCTCGAACGATTTGAATTCGACATATCAAAGAGCCATGAATACTATCGATGCCCAACCGGGTGAGGACCAAGCACTAGCGTTGAAGGCATTGCAATGGGTGGTTTATACTAAACGTCCGCTTCAATGGGTCGAGCTCCAGATTGCTCTATCGATTCAGGAAGGCCAGTCGAAATTAGATGAAGACGATTTCGTGGAGTCTCATGATCTCATCAAGCAGTGTGCCAGTCTTGTAATTCTGGATCAACAGACTCAGACCATACGCCTCGTCCACTACACCGTTCACGAATACCTTTTGTCTGTGTTCAGCAATAATATTCAACATGAAGGGCATCTCATGATAGCTAACTCCTGCATTAATTATCTTCTTCTGAACGACATCGGGAATGGTCCTTGCACCAGCCAGGTATCCCTTAATTTGCGACTCCGTGAGAACTGCTTTCTGGATTACAGCTGTCGATACTGGGGTCACCATTGCGGTAGGTCAGGTGAAGCTGGAGATCTTGTCAACAGAGCCTTACACTTGATGAACGATTCAGCACGCCGCAAGCTTATCTTCCAAGTCTTTTATGCACCGGTGGATACCAAGGATTATGGATTCGACTGCACACCAGAATTCTTCCCACCTATTCATGCTGCTAGCGTTCTTGGTTTGCAGCGTGTAATAACTGCTTTACTTGCAGACGGGCAACCCGAGGTCAATGTTTCCAACCGTCCTGTCAGACAGCCGGGGATAGAAAACCGTCCGATACCTTGCGAGTTCGGGATTGATGCTAGGGACTCGACAGGAACGACAGCGCTGCACATGTCAGCCCAGGCAGGCCACGAGGCCACGGTCCGGCTGCTACTCGAGCATGGCGCTGACATCGAGGCGAAAAGTAACAATGGCGAGATCACCCTACAGCAGGCAGCTCAGTGGGACAGCGAGGCCGCGGTCGGGCAGTTGCTCAAGCAAGGCGCCAGCGTTGAGACGCATAGTAGACCTAGATGCGACAGTGACCTCGCGCGATGCAATAACACTCGGAGCCTGAGTAATCATAGAGTTACGGCGTTACACATGGCCGCTCGAAGAGGCCACAAGGCCACCGTCCAACTGTTGCTCGAAAAGGGTGCCGACATCGAAGCAAAGAGCTATAATTACGAGACGGCACTTCACGAGGCGGCTTGGGGAACCCACGAGGCCATAGCCCGGATGCTGCTCGAAAAGGGCGCTAATATCGAGACTAAAAGCGAATTATCCGGCGAGACAGCGCTGCATCTGGCTGCTCGGGTAGGTCACAAGACCATGGTACGGCTGCTGCTCGAGCAGGGCGCTGATATCGAAGCGACAAGCTACTACGGCACGGCCCTACATCTGGCGGTTATGAGAGTTCACGAGTCTATGGTTCGGCTACTGCTCGAGACAGGCGCCGATGTCAAGAGGGGTATCGATGACAAGAAAAATTGCTTAAACTTTGGTAAGACGGCGCTGCATCTGGTGGATGTGGAAGGTCATGACGCCATTGTCCGACTGCTGCTCCAAAACGGCGCCGACATCGACGCGAGGAACTTTCAAGGCGAGACAGTGCTACATCAGGAGGCTCGACAAGGCCACGAGACCTCGGTCCGGCTGGTGCTTGACATGGGCGCTAACATCGAAGCGAAAAGTAATAATGGCGAGACGCCGTTGCATGAGGCGACTACTGTATTAGGCGGCGACGCCACAGTCCGGCTGCTCCTCGAGAGGGGCGCTGATGTCAATGCGAAATGTAATAATGCTGGCACAGCGCTGCAATCAGCGGCAATATTCGGTGGCGAGGTCATGGTGCGATTATTGCTGGAGAATGGCGCTGATATCGAGGCGAAATCAAGTAGAGGCGAGACGGCGCTGCACTTTGGGGTATTTGAAAGCGAGGCCACAGTCCGGCTGCTACTGGAGAAGGGCGCTGACATAGAGGCGAAAAGCAACAAAGGCGAGACGGCGCTGCATCAGGCGGCTCCATTGGGTGACGAAGCCATAGTCCGGCTGCTGGTCGAGAAGGGCGCTGATATCGAGGCGAAAAGCAACAATGGCGAGACGGCGCTGCATCGCGCGGTTCAGCGGGACCAACTGGCCATGATTAGGTTACTGATCGAGAAAGGCGCTGGTATCGAGGCAAAAAGCAACAATGGAGAGACGGCACTGCACCACGCGGTTCGGTCGGGTCACGAGGCCATGGTCCGGCTACTGCTCCAGAGAAGTGCAGACATCGAGGCGAAACGAAATGATGGCGAGACGGCTCTGCACCAAGCCGTTCAGTATGGTCACGAGGAAACGGTCCGACTACTGCTCGAGAAAGGCGCAGACATCGAGGCGAAACGCAACGACGGCGACACGGCGCTGCACCAGGCAGTTCGGTGCATGCGAACGTTGAAACCGCAGGCTATAGTCCTGCTGCTGCTGGAGAAGGGCGCAGACATCGAGGCGAAAGGCAACGACGGTGAGACGGCGCTGCACAGTGCGGTTCGGTGCAGGGCAATATCGATTCCGGAGGCCATAGTCCGGCTACTACTTGAGAAGGGCGCAGATATCGCGGCGAAAAGAAATGACGGCGAGACAGCTCTACACCAGGCGGTTCGGAGCACACAAGCGTGGAATTGGAAGGCCATAGTCAAGCTGCTGCTGGAGAAGGGCGCGGACATGTATGCGAAAAGCAACAATGGCGAGACAGCGCTACAGCTGCTACAGAAGGCTGCTACTAATCGTGATACCAACAACAAATCTTGAAATTAAATGCCTTCGGCCTCTCGAAGTAGTGGTTCGTACGAGACATTCCCTCTATGTGTAACCAACTGACCGATATTTAGTATTTCCCAACGTGCTCTTTCGCGTGCAGCAGTTAGTATCCATGCGGACGGGATGGATTTTCATGACAGCTCATTCCATACTCATTTTTTCCCATGTCGCTCTGTGGTGGTGGTATTGGTACTTGCTCCATATGTAACATCTTACCAGACACATGTTGATTGTTACACTTTCTTCATTCCTTGGTTTTGATTCAACTAGCAATTCACCGCGCGAAAAGTATTTTCGTAGAACAAAGGTTACCGCGTACAGCTGTTATCCATGATAAGTTGATGTGCAATCATGACTTTTTAGACTTCTCCGTTATGCAATTTTACAAAACAAGAAGAGGTATCACACTACCATATCTTGTATAGCTTCATCGGCAAAAGTGCAAATCGACTATAGACTGCGGTATGCGCACACGCGCACACGCGCAGCTCATAGCAAGCTTCCCGTGTACCCATCCGCGACGCGCAGCCTATAGTCATCCATAGTCGGTCCATAGACATCTGCGTGTGGGCCAATGGATGCATTTACAACTGATGGGTCTATGATTGGACTACCATCAGACTGATTGTGTCCTGAGCATGCCCGCGAGCTTTCTGTATTGGTAGAACGGATATCCGGATATCTGGTGGACCTACCGAGCCCTCTATCATCAAATATGACTACTTGTATTCGGCTGCTACATGTACAGAGAACTCTGCACTGCTGCTCGATTGAGGGTGGATATTCTACAATTGCACAATGAGTTCACGGCAACTACAAGTCGACCCCATGCTAAATGAATAGATTAAGATTATGCCGCCAGATGCAGCAGGGTTATTTCGCGACAGCACAATGGGCGTGCGGCAACTACAAGGCGAATCCACACCGAAGCTATGCATGTTTGTAATGCGCATCATATGCCGCGATCAGGATATTCACTGAATCTCCGCACGAACTATGGCACAATAGTCAATGGAGTATTAGCACAGGAATGGCTCATTTCTATTGGAGCTATGGCACGATGATCATACAGTTTCGGTAGTCTACAAACATTGTCGTACAATTTCCTGTGAAGCCATGTTACGAAGTCACAGAGTAGCTGTAGTCAACGAGAGCAATGGGACAATTTGCGGTGGAGCTATGGCACGATGATCATGGAGTTGCAGTAGTCTGCGACGGTTATTGTACAATTTCCAGTGGAGCTGTGGTACGATGGTCACCGAGTTGCAGAGGTCTACAAGAGCTATGGCAAAATGATTGTAGACTTCCAGGAGCTGGATTGCAGCTACTGCACCATACAATGCACACTGAATTATAAGCCTTACCTAACGAATACTAATGTTTCAAAAGCACGTCAAGTCCATCGGCCAAACCATAACCACACAGTGCAAAGCTAATTCCATTCATTAGCCAAACTGTAACTCCACACTGCAAAACTAAATTCCATTCCTTCACTAAACCATTAGTAACTCCAGGCTGCAAAACTAAGTTCAATTCCTTGGCCACCCCTATGGACACTGTCTTTTCGAACCTTACCGTCAATACTACTCCAGGTTCCGCGCATTCCACCGTAAACTAGGTAGCATGGGGCACATGACGTTGGGTATACTTCCTTACCTGACAGATGCTGGCCATCATTCAGACTCATCCAAGTCATGCCATGTCTCTAAGGCCGCGAGTCTTGCCATCATCTTGCCGAGGTATTCCTCGCATGCCGGGAATGCCTTTGTTTTTGGGAGGCTGATACTTTGAACCGCATTGGCGTCATGACCTCTGGTATCCAAAACGTTATGTTTCATTCAGGCCATGGCAATGTCTGACGAGTCTGGCGTCGTATACGCGCACTCCGACATCTGCTGATACCGGTCGTATATTGCTGCAACAGTCAGTTATTGTGCAGTGGCCATTGGAAAACTCACACACGACCGGCGTTTATCGAGTAAAATTGCTGTGCTTGTGCAGCCTTGCCGCGGCTACATAGGTGTGGAGGTGCCACTGGAGAGCGGTTGCCATTAGACAGACAAACTCGGGTGACATTTGCGCCAGCAAGCGCGAATCCTGGATGCCCAGGGATTCGTTCGCCTTGAAAAAACACTGGTAAGTAGCGGTAGCGATGTAGCTGCTAACGTATGGCTCCTTGTGAGTCTGAGGTCAAATATCAACATTGTTCCTGTCAGCGAACGTATGATACCTGCCTCTATGTCTTTCTTCTCACCGATATATCGTTCCTTGTCGAGTAACCAGCGGACCTTACCTTTCCACATTGGGGCCTGCATCTCCAGGAGTTGGTAAATCTCTTTCAGTTTCATGCCAATCTGCGAGACTGCGGTGCTTCGCACAGTATAGTGAAATCCTCTGATCTGTAGCTGGTGGTTGACATTGGTAGCAAAGAAAGTCTAGGGGACTTGCATAGGCCACGTGTTCAGGCGCAGGTTGTGGGGGACACTGTCATCGAATGTCCCCAATCTGCGGGCCTTCATACAGTCTGCAGCAACCATCTCATCTACATGTTCCGGGAAGGGGTTTCCGAACAATTTCTTCTGCCTGGTCATGCTGGAAGCTTGTTCTGCAAATTTTCTTACCTGTGGATACTTGAACTGGTTGAAACCTCGCGGCAGCTGCTCTCGTGCAGTTGTTCTGGCCTCCCGAGGTTGGGAATAAGTATCAGCCGCACCACGTTTCTACTGGGAACTCATATGGCTTGAATGGATGGTCACCGGCGTCAAGGCCCATTCACTAGAATTCATCCTTTGCTGGGAACTAACAGGCCCAGATGCTGCAGTTGACAGACAATTATCCACCAATGGCAAGGATGGGGCGTAGGCTGACAAGTGTCTCATGGGTGGTTTCGATACGGGCTGCTTTGGCTGTTTCTGGGCAGCAGTCGACAAGCTTCTGGTAGCTGCTTTCGAGCTTGGAGTGTTTGGACAAGCAGTGACCAAGTCCCGGAGAAGATCTTTATCCGTATTCTCGACATCATCTGTTATATCTAATAGTTGGTCATCTGTGACTTCGACAGCTAGTGGATTCCATTCGAAATCAGCATGGCACCAATGCCAGAGGGTATATGCTTACCAGCAGCCGCGACGAGGACTTCGACGAAAGGTGTGGGGTTTCAGTTTACTCATCTTTGCTTCTAGAAAACACATTATCTTCCTCTTTCTCTCTATCATACTTTTCTGTGAGCAGTCTCGTGGATCGGCTGGTGGCATTGAATATGGCCGCTGCATTGCTGCTGGGTCTCTGAGTGTTTCTTCTCGGTATTTCAAGGCTAATGTATGAAGTGAGTTGAATGAATAGCCAAAGAGGTAGGAGGAGGGAGGGAGAGTGTCCTGCGGAGTGCAGTCGTCAATGTATATGTACCTAGTTGGGATCGCGATCTTCCACATGCATCAGTGATTCTCCATTAAATTCCGCTAGATGAACATTGTGATCTAGGTTTCTATAACCGAAATTCTAATCTCCGTAACATTATTCCCGCTGCACGACAACCGTGAACTAGTTATTTGACACTTTGTTCCTGCTGTGGCGGGAGAATCTGTCCCTCACCACCACCAGCACTCATCCTGTCAGAAGACTGGGTGATTGCGGGAGTAAGGAGATACAGGGATGTTGGAAACTGACTGGGCGACGGCTGGTGTACAGAGATACAGGGGTAGAGGTGATGGCCGGAGTGACAGGGAGTATATATTTGAGGGACCCCGCGGTAGATAGCTTGTGTCATCTCATCTTGTATCTCATATCATCTGATTTCATTATGCAACAAATTACACACTGTATGTTTCCCTTCTTTTCATCTCATGCGCTCTTTCTGAGAATCCATGTGGATCCATGCAATGGTGTGTATCATCACCACCGGGTAGTATGATATATCCTCACCCTCTTTGTACGCTCCAGGACCCAGAACAGCTCTGTCTCACCAATTCCTTTTCAAATGCCGTGAGAGGTGGGGGGGAGTGCAGATGAGGAGCACCCTTCCTTGTAGCTCCACCATTTCACCACACCGCTGGACCAAGACATTGACCCAGATCTCGATGACCTCAATCCCGCCAGGCAAACACTGAGATCTCAGTAACTTGGTTCCCACTGCAAGAAGACTTTGAGCCAGATCTCCATCACCTAAATTCTGCTAGACGAGCTTGATCTAGATCCCCCTACTTCTATTTCCACTCGGTGAGCCTCACATGCCACTGGTAGTGATGCTCAAGCCATTATATAACATTATGATAAGATTGATACTGAAGAGATATGATATACAGGTAGAGTAATGAAAACCACGTGATGATATCCCAACGACTATCAACAACTAAACGTAATAAAACAGCGAATGCAATGTGTTCAAAATGACTGGTAAACATCCCCAAGATACAAGACCGGAAGGAAAACCATACAAAGACCCACGAAATCCCTTCCGGATGACATAAACAGGGGCACTTGAGTCATGAGCGGCGGAAAACCAAACGAAAGTCCGCGAAATACCATCTAATACTAATTACCCCAAAGACACATAAACCAGTTCAAAACACAGTCCATACCACTTTCCAGAGGTGGTTCATCCGCTTGGTGAATGCTGTTGACTGCGGTCAGCAAAGGATCCACCCAACTGAGGCCAGAAAGCTACCTAGGTCTATGGAGTAGTGCAGGTCAGCTAACCTGCAACTGCATCCTAGGGTTAGGGTTAGGGTTAGGGTTAGGGTTAGGGTTAGGGTTAGGGTTAGGGTTAGGGTTAGGGTTAGGGTTAGGGTTAGGGTTAGGGTTAGGGTTAG
>Ga0307512_10001585_pt1 | contig 31721 bp, 35 predicted proteins | sample 14_EM_MG_FD_200267 | JGI IMG/M metagenome (GOLD analysis project Ga0307512, IMG submission 200267) | Populus trichocarpa ectomycorrhiza microbial communities from riparian zone in the Pacific Northwest, United States - 14_EM | ecosystem: Host-associated > Plants > Roots > Unclassified | place... | reverse complement strand
CCCTCAGTACTCTCAGTTTGATCAGGGACAATGGGAATACGCTCTACAATCGCATAAATGCCGAGGGGTATGAGGAATGTCAAGACGATATTCAAGCTGTATCCGGAATGGCGGGAGATATCCGGGACGCCCTCTTCGACTATCAGGTTGGTAGCGGCAAACCTCATGCATTTGTTGGGCCACTAAAATCTGGACGCTTTTAACAGATAGCCCGACAACAGGCGATATATGATCAGAACTGTATGCAGATTGTGAGTCGTCGCTAGATCTGTATGTCGAGAGTGTATCTGACATCGATTGTAACTTCCAGGATAACGGTTCGGTCCTTTCGTCTTTCCCCTTGGACCAAGCTCACTCGTGTGTTACACAGCGGACCTATCGGTGCTGAACAGCTGTCGCCGTGCTGCCGGAGCTGCTTATCAACATGGCAACCGCCGGGGCTGCCTCCGGGGTACGCGGGAGATGGTTCTGAACGAAATCGAGTTGTGGACCAGAGACTTCAGGGGGTCTCCTGTCTTCTGGTTAAACGGGCTCGCTGGCACTGGCAAATCCACGGTTGCCCAGACAGTCAGTGAGCGGGTCTTCGCTGATGGACTACTGGGAGCGTCTTTCTTCTGTTCGCGCGATTTCGAGGACCGCAGTAATCTCCAGTTGATCTTCCCCACCCTTGCCTTCCAGCTGGCGCACAAATACCCCACGTTTCGATCCGCTCTCGTCCCTCTCCTTCGGTTGAATCCAGATGTCGCGTACGAGTCGCTCTACAACCAGATGGCGAAACTTATAGTCGGGCCGCTCGAATTAGCAAATATTCCGACGGTCATTGTGATCGATGCTCTTGACGAGTGCCAAGACGAGGAAACATCGTCCGCGATCCTCTCCGTGCTGGGCCGGCTCGTCGAACAGATACCGAAGGTCAAGTTTTTCGTCACTGGCCGACCAGAACCCCGAATTAAGACCGGATTCCGTCTCCCCCTACTCAAAGACGCAACCGATGTCTTTGTTCTGCACGATGTCCAGCCCTCTCTGATCAACAATGACATCCGACTCTTCCTAAAACATGAACTTTCCGAACTCGCACGACGGCGTGGGCTCGATGGGTGGCCGAACGACGATGACCTCGACATGCTGTGTCGCAGAGCAGCTGGACTCTTCGTTTATGCTGTTGCGACTGTCAAGTTTCTGGATAACAAGGCACAACTCCCCAAACGACGACTGGAAGCAATTGCACGGCTTCCAGAGTCCACAGACCCTGTAGGCAAGACACGTTTCGACTCCAAGACTACTCTCGATTCTCTGTACACATCAATCCTCGAGATGGCCTTTGGTGAGCAAGACCACGAGGTCTACACCAAGGTTCGGTCTACCATTGGCACTGTTATCCTGCTTGTCAACCCCCTCCCACCATCCGCAATTGCTGAGCTCATTGGTCTGGAACATGAAGAGGTCATACTGTTCCTCACATTGATGGAGTCACTCCTCGTACTCAATGAAGAAGACCCTACCCAGCCTGTAAAAACATTCCACAAGTCATTCCCTGACTTCATCACCACTCCCTCCTGCTGTACTGACACAAGGTTTTATATCTCCCCTGGATACCTACACCTTGACATTGTTATGGGCTGCCTAGGGCTGATGAATGCTGGATTAAAACCAAACCTCCTATCACTCCCCAATTATGCTTTGAATTCAGAAATTGAGGATCTGAAGACAAGAATCAATGATCACATCAGTGTTGCATTGCAGTATGCCTGTCAATTCTGGCATAGCCACCTTGTCAAGGCTGAGGGAGATGTCACCAGTGTCATCTCCTATATTTATATCTTTCTGGAGGAAAAATTCCTGGCTTGGCTGGAGGTAGCCAGTGTCCTTGGAGCTACAAAGGAGGCTATTACTGCATTAAAGCAGCTAATTCTCTGGCTGCAGCAGGTATGTTTATCCTCTTTACAGGATTTTCTGATACTAATAGATATAATAAACCAGATTGCACAGAATGACAGGCTTCTTGACACTGCTAGAGACTGTTTCTACTTTGCAACAAAGTTCTTTGAGCCTATCAGTACCTCAGCCATTCACATTTATCACTCTGCACTGGAGTTATCCCCTCTCTTATCAATTGTCCGAAAGTTATATTATCAAAAACGCCTCACTCCCTTACCAAAAGTGGTAGTTGGAACCCTAGATTCATGGGGCCAGAGTATGCCCTTTTTTGGGTTGAAAGCTAATTCCCATTATCCATACTTTACTTGGTCACCATGTGGTCAGTTTGTTGCTGTGTTGACCTCAGAAGCCGTGGAGATCCATGATTCACTCACTTTTGAGTTACTTTCCACCCTCACTAAATCTGGTGCTTCCCTTCATGGTACCCTTGCCTATTCACCAGATGGACATTCTCTTGCCTGTTTCTCCCATACTGCTCTTATAATTTGGGATATCCAAACAGGTGGAGTGACCAAAGAGATCATATGTAGCAACCTTAATGCTGTATCACTGAGGTGGTCACTGGATGGAGGGTCAATTGGTGCTGTCTTTCACCTCCAGGACTCAACTGTTGTTGTGTGTGCCTTTGATATTGCCTTGGGTACAGCATTCCCCCTTGGTATGCTCCAGTCAATAACTAAACTAAGCTTGTGGGCCCACAACACATCCCTTCAGCTTATGACAATGGGATGGGACACCCAGACTCTTTCAATTAATGTCTTTGAAGTTGGGTCCATTCTCACCAAGATTGAGTCATTTCATATTCACCCAGGAACTGGAAGTAACCAAATTGGCATTTCCTCAGAGAGAGAGAGAAACTTTATAGAGTCCTTCTCTCCATCTACATACCATATTGCTATTTTGAAACTTTCAGCCCCAGGACCATCTCAACTTCTTATCTTGGACATTCGGAACTCAGAGTGTTTGTTGAGCCAAGAAGGCAGCTACAGTTCTGGACGTTTCTCTTCTGATGGAAGCCTTTTTGCAGCTTCCTTGGATTCTATTGTCTACATCTGGAAATACAATTCTGGCTGTTATAGCCTGTGGAGGGAGTTCCCAGGTTTTCACTGGAATCTTGCACTTGCTCAATTTTCACCAACTTCACAATCTATCTTGGCAGGTTCTCCCCATATTTTCCAATTGCTGCATTTGGATGTTCTCCCTGTTACTTTTCATACCAAGCATCAAGTAAAGCATACTACCCTTTCTTGCTGTGGTACTTATATGGTAACTGGTGACCCTGAAAACAGTACCCTTACAATTACAAACCCACCTTCAGGAACTCCCTGCCACTTCATTGACACAGGCATATACATAGGTTCACTAGGCCTCACTGGTAACATTCTTGTGGTGCTGGACCATCAGATGATTGTAGGCTGGTGTCTTACAGAAGAGGGAGCAGTTGATGGTGTTTTTGGCAAGAGAAGGGCAAATAGGAGTGATAGCATCTGGGCTGTGCCTTTGTCTCCAGCTGGGGGTGATTTAGGGTCCTTGGTTAATATAAATGACCTAAGATTCTTGGTTAGAGATAAGACTGTGGTCATCACACTGGGAGGGGAGGTCATTCATTCCTACCATTCAGGGACTGGAGAGGTACTAGAGTCCACCCAAGTACTCCAACTCCAACATAAACACCAGTATACCTGCTGGGACCTACAAGCAGGTCAGCACTACCCCTACTGCCACAGACTGGGTGAACCCAGTACCACACCTGAAGACAATTGGCCAATTTCACAGATTACTCTACAAGCAGGGTGGGTGAAGGATCCTGAAGGGAAACATCGGCTGTGGATACCTCCTGAGTGGAAGGACACCCCACATTTTGCAACCTGCAGCTGGTTCTACAATATTACAGCCCTATCATTTGCATTCCCATGGTGTCCCAATGATACTATCATCATGTTCTAGTTGTAATCTGCCCTCCAATTTCACCTCAGGCATGGTGTCAGCACTGTAGGTGCAGACCTACATTGATAGCCTCTTGTACCTTCCCTCAAAGTTTCATATACTCCCATTGCTACCTGTTTCAGGCCTATATTGTAAGACAATTCATGAAACCCTTTTTTGTTTAGTCAGATGTATATAGAAGATCTGGTGAAATTGCATTATGTGTCCGATTTTTCTCTGGTGTGACTGTGAATGGTCTGGGTGGCCCGAGTTTCGCCGCAGCACAATTTAACAGCGGCGGTGGTCCAGAGTTCAAGTGTGGCGTTGCGCCGTAGAGACAAATGAATTAAATCCTTTCGAGTGCAGTATACATTCCTGGTATCTACAAATAAAACGATACAAAGTCGGGATAGACGGTTCCGCCTTGACCAATCCCGGCTTCAAGACTCGAGCACCCTGTATATCTTGATAGATCCACTCTTTAAATCTTCCAACCTATAACTCACAGACTCAACGGTCTAAAAAAACACATGAGCATCATGAGGACGTCATTCATCATATGTCATACCTGATTTCCAACGTGCTGGCTCGCTTGATAAGCTTTGACCTTGGACTTCTTCGGTTCGTACTCGCCAACGACGGCCACAACTGGAATCCCTTCGCCGATATTCTGGTGGTAGGTTTGAATACCTTTATGACCTTTCAGCTTCGCATCCTGCAGGGTGATGATATCTCCAGGCATTATTTCCGCAGCCCTCTTTGTAACCGAAGAGCCTGTCTGGGCGTAAATCAGGTATCCGAATGAAGAGGCGTCCTCTTCCACCATCGAAGCGTTGGGGACCCGGTCCAGCACGGCGTTTACAAACCCGATGTAGCTCCCATCCCCGATCAGAGTTTTCTTAGATTTCTCAAACAACTCCACGGCGACCTCACAGACCTGAATGCCCACTCGGCCCCAAGCAGCCGTGAGCTGATCCGCCGACATCGAACCTTGGCGTCGCCCCATTGCCTTCGTTGAAGCTTCGACAGTTTTTTCTTGGGAGGTTTCCTCGGTGTCAAAACCCTCGGACCACGAAGATGCAGATAGATCCGCAACGCTGGTCTCCATGTCAAGTGAGGAACTTGGGATCGGCGGAAGCTCCCATTGTGACATGGTCATATTATCAGGGAGGTCACCAGAGGGGGCAGGATAGGGACGCGCTGTAGGCGGTGGCCGAGCGGGACGGGGAGGCGGTGGGGGAGTCGGCCCTTCGCCAGAATCCGGTTCCTCGACCATAACATACTCCGATGAAGTGGGTAGAACAAATCGGGACGGTGCGGTATTTTGCGATGGAAAAGTGACTGAATCCGTAGACGACCTCCTGAAGTTACCCGAACCTGGGATGGGAGGTCGTGACATGCGCGATGGGATTGGAGGAGGAACCTCTTCGCTGATGTCGTGGTAGTTGACTTCCTCCGTCTCGCTCTCTTCCATCTCAACCTTGACACCATCGTCCTCAGAAAGATTACCGGTATCGGACCTCGTGGGTGGGGGAGATGTTTGAGCGGGAGGTGGCGGCGCCCTGACGGGTGGAGGCGACTTTAGTGGGGGAGGTACAGACCACCGCCCAGGTTTTTCCGTGCTTGTGCTGTCTTTGCGAGTCGGAACGGGAGGCTTCGGCGGAATAGCGCCAGGAGCCATGCCGATTCGCATTCCGCCCATGCCCACTAATTTCGCAGCAATCCTCTGCCTTCTAGCTTGTTCGTCCTCTTCTTCCTCTGGCTGCCCTTCCTCTTTCGGCGTCTCCTCACCCTCCCCCTCTGCCTCACGTTGAACCTTTTGGGGTGGAGGTCTTCCGATGGGAGGAGGCACTCCAAACCTGATACCACCTAACTTCGCCATCCGCTCAGCTAGGCGTCTCTTACGAGCTTGTTCCTCGACCTCTTCCTCAGGCGCGGATTCCGGGATGGGCTCCTCTTGCGGAGGCTTGGGAGGTTCTGCAGGTAGTTTCACTGTTTTGATCGAAGGGGATCTTGGAGGGATGAAACCCGGATCGATGGGATCTACGGGTAGGCAGTGAATTGTGCATCACATTGGAAGGTAAAAACAACCTACCCCCATCTTCATCAGCCAATATCTCTTGTTCAGGAGGGTCTGGTTGGTTGATTTTATCCTGAGACTGTGAGGTGGTATTCGTGTATCGGGGAAGATCGAACGACATTGCAGACGGGTCCTCTTCGTATTCTTCGCTTTCATGAGAAGCTCTGGTGACTCGAGATTCCAACTTTTCAGCCCTGGAGTGGGACGGAATGGGACGTGGTACAATCAGCGGCGGAGGGGGAACACCAGACGGGCGACCTAGTGGCAACGGTGGAGGAGGACCAGGTTCTTCCTCGATGATACTATCTGGTCTCTCTTCCGGGCTTCGCGGGAGTAACGGAGATGGGAGAGACTGGGGAGGAGGTGTCAGTGTAGAAATTTCTGCGGGAACTATCGGTTCTGGAGTAGGTTGGATCGGGGGAACCGGTCGGGAGGTCAGCGGAGGTGGCGGAGGCACGGTGAAGAGAGGTGCAGGAACCTCCACGGGTTCTACATCCCCATCGTCATCAGGGGCACCTTTGTTAAGAACTTCGTTTTCATCGGGCTTTCGGTCATTATCTGAAGACAACGAAATAGATTGCGATCAATGAGATATTCCTATCCGCGAAAGATATAAAGTTGCAGCTTAACACTTAAGAATCACCTTCGGCCAGCTTGAGAGTATCAAAAGGTCTATACTCCTCCTTTGTCTCCGTTGTCAGGAGGCCAGCTTCATCATTCAGCGAGCCAACATCCCTCCTCGCCAGGGGCTGGGCTGGAAACTCCTGTTCTTCGTATAAGGTGGGTTTGAACGATCCCGGTGATTCACGACTTGTCCTCCTCTCCGGAAGGCTACTTTCCGAGGATTTCCTGACCGGGGGACCACCGGCGAAGGGGTTAAAACCGCCCGACCCCGCCAGCCTTGCGGCGATCCTGGCTCGCTTTGCCGTTTGATCCTCTTCCTCCTCTGGTTGCTCCCCAAATTCGCCTTCCGCATCCTCCTTAATGTCGGGCTCGGCTGTGAGTGCCTTGGGATGTTGTCTCTCCACCGCTATACCAAATGACTCGATAGTTTCTTCATCGTTCGAAACCTCGTTGAGAGGTTCTTCCAGACCTTGTTCGGGTTGATCGACCCCGGAACGTTCCTCGATTTCCTTCCTCCCCTCCTCAGCGACTTCAGCAAGCTTTCCCCCAAACAATGGAAAATTTGGCTGGACCTCTACTGGAGGAGCAGGAACATGAGCACCCCCTGGTATTTCGTCGAAATCGCCAGCCTTGGTAAGCGTTGGAGAAGCGGACCTCTCCGTGACTAGGCTTGGATTTTTTACTGGCTCTGGAGATTCGTCCTTGACCGGGGGAGAAGGTTTCGTAGTGGGAACGGGCTTCAAGTCTATGTCAGATAGTACTTCGATCTTCTCTCCTTCGGCATCAGCGAGGAGGTTGGAAGTCGACTCTGGGAGCGGAATCTTGGCCTCGGGGACGTCAGTCTCTTCCTCCCGTGACGGAGCGGGCGGCTCGTCAGAAGATTTAGCAGTATCTTTCTTGCGCCGTGGGGGAGCCACGCGGCGAGGAACAGCGGGGATAGGCATAGAAGTAGGGAGTTTGCTAGAGGTCGAGACAAGTTCGGAAGGTTCATCCACGGAATCTTTGGAACCAAGAGCTTGATTAATTACGGAGGTATCATTGATAAAGTCTACCGCGCACCTTCTAGTTCGCCACGTTCCTTAGGTGCATCACCGGCGGCCCGAGGCGGAGATCTCACCTCTTTTGAATCATTTTTCAGAAGTTTGCCACTATTCATTATACAAGATACGTACCTGACTTCGTCTCTTCCTCCTTCGGAACACTGGTACGCCTGATATGTGGTTTCGGTGGTACAACCGGCGGAGCCATCCCGATCCTAGCCCCACCCAATCGTTGCATACGTGCAGCGATCGCAGCGCGCCGCTGACGGGCCTCTTCTTCAGGATCATCCTTAACTTCGCCTCCTTCTTCGTCTTGTTCTGTGGATTCCGTAGGCTTCTCGGTTGGGGTTTCAGTCGGTTCGGTGTCCAACGGAGGGGAACGTATGACTGCCTCGAAGTCGACAGGGGGTTTCTCCTCCGTCGGTGAGGGTGAGGTGACTGGCTTGGGAGGAGGTTTCCATTTCGGCTTCTCAGCTGTGGGTTTGGGTGGAGGGCTCGCGGACCCGAAACCGCCTTTGCCTTGTAAAGCGGCCATACGCTCTTTCAAGCTAATACCCTGCCCGATGCTCTCCTTGGCGTCAGCAGTAGACATGGAGTTCTTCGCAGGGGTGGCACGATCCTTATCCTTGTTTGATGGCGAGGGCGGGGGAGAGGGTTGCTTCGGTTTCCATGAGATACCCCCAGGTTTGGGGCGAGTCGGCGGAGGATTAGATGGCGTATTTGACGGGGAAGATTGCTTCTCAAAAACGGCGATCCTGTCACGCAGTGAGCCTATCTTCTTCGGAGGGGGAGATTCGTCCGCCATCTTGTCGTCGTCGATACCAGAGATTGACTGCGAAGGGGAGAAGGACCTTAGCGGAAATAGCCTGTCTGATCTACGTCATATATCGAGTAATTGTTTCACACGGTTGGCACCATCACAATTTCGATTCGGTGACATTCGAATGGGCAACCGCGAAGACCCTACCTAGTCTGAATCAAAGGAAAAACCTTCCGCAGAACTGTGGGACACCAAAACTAACTCAGGACCTCGAATCTGTACCAGTTGGTATACCTATGATGCCTACTTGTCCGAACCGACCAACATAAATAAGGAAACAAAAACGGACACGGATATCATCAAGGACGGGGATGCAGGGGTCCTAACGCTACACACAATCGGCTTAACACAACAAGGGGAATCACGACCGTCAATAATAAGGAAGAAAAGGAGTTACGTCTTTTGATGATCAGCAACCAACTTCTTCTCCACTTTCTCCCTTTCCACCTTCTCCCTCTCAGCATCCAGATCCCTTGGAAGGAAATGTTCAGGGATATTGTCTGGCTCATCCGGCTTGGGTGCGGCAATGGTTGTAGCAGCAGTAGTAGAAGTGGGGGTCGTGATCACCCCACCACCAAGCGAGAACTTACTCGCCCTGTTCGAAATAAACGACCCAATCCCATTCCCCCATCCACTCAACGTACTCGCCGCCCTATGTGCAAACTCCTGCCCACCGGCCGGAGGCGAGCCGGTCTGTTGTGCGGGCGGTTGAGTTTGTTGGATCGCAGCCTCCTTCTTCGCGCTCGTAGAACTTTTGACCGAGATCGCGTCCGAGTCTTTGCCCGGATCGACTGGTGTCCCACGTCCAGAATCTGGAGGGGTTGCAGGTGTGCTTGGTGAACGAGCCATCCAACGTCCCTTGACACCCTCTACAGCCTTGAAAAAATTTGTCGAACCGGTCGCAAAAGTTTTCGAGATGGCTTCGCGAGTTGGGGCGAGCTGTTGACCAATTTTGAGGTCCTGGACACCTTCCTGGAGGCGCAAGCCGATGTCTCCCACCACAGATGTCATCCCTGCGCATGGATGTCTGAAAGTATAACCGTACGGTAGAAAGAGTTATTCACGGGTTTACGAGGGCCAAACGTAAAGAATAGGCGGGTTCTCCTCACCTTGGTTCGGCAATATCGAAGAGAAGCGGGTCTGTCGCACGTTCCCACACCTCATACGCATTCGTCCGTCGAAATTCCAATATCCATAACGGGTTATAATCTTGGATCGAGTTGTTCTCCCCGCCTGCACCAGAAGGTGGAATTTGAGACCCGGAGTCGTTGACCCACAATGCTAGCGCAGATCCGACTAACCTTCGGTGATAACCACGTCGTTTCCTTTACCCTTCGCAATAAAGTCCGCATGCTTGATAGACGCAAGGGCCCCGAATATATACTCCTCGAACTATTTTGGAAGAATCAATATCGATCGTCGTCGCCCGCCAATATTTCACTCACTTTCTGCCGCAGGTAATCATCACTCCCTCGGAATTGGGTCCTCTTCCCATCCTCTTCCCACCCTTCATTTACGTCTTTGATGATGTCGTCCATCCATTTCCTGTCCGCGGCGGTCAGACCGGCCGACTTTTCGAGCTTTTGGTCTCGAAACTCGACTGTTCCGGTCGCAGTCTACACCAAAAAATTAGAAAATAATAACCTCTATAGCGCGGGGTCGTCATGTAATTAATTGGACTCACATCCACAAAGAGGTCGATCTCTTTCTGTTGCCCCACGATCGAATTTGTGGTCCCACATAACCAACTTTTACTCTCCTTGATCATATCCAGCTGCTGTAAGGGAAGATACGGTTGAAAGAAGGCATCCTGCGAAGTGGGACGAGGGGTTTATATATTGGCTTTGATACCAGCAAACTCGCACTCACCTTTCCGAAGAGGTCCAGGGGTAATCCTAGATATGCCGTCATGCTCTTGTGATTCGAGGTCTTGAGAGAGGTTGGTCGCGTGAGGGTGAGAGCTCGGGTTGCCAATGGCGGAGAGCCACAATCCTCGAGATGTTGTAACAATCCTGTAACTATGGTCAACTTGACCACTGAAGACTTGGAGAAAGGACTTTACCTGGCATCAAGGTGACGAGGGAATACTGATACGTGCATAATCTCTCTAGCGGGTGCCCATAGAACATAATCTACAAGGATATTGACAAATTGACACTGTCTTGCCAAGCTTAGATCTTACCCTCTTTTGCAGCATCAGCGCCTTGAGTAAAGTGAGCGTCCGCTGACGGAACACGTGCACCAAGTCCCGCCTGCCAAGGGGAACGCCGCATGAATTCAGCCAAGTAAACCAGTTACCCAAACGAAAAGTACCCACAGGCTTGTGCCTGTAGATGAAACACGATTAGTCTGGATCCACGGGCCTGAGGCGGAGACGCACCCATGTAAAGCCCGCTCATCGTGAGGTGGCTTCTTAGAGACAGCTCGAGAGACTCGTACAGATCCGTCAGGATTTGTAGATTCGAGAAATCCCTGCATCCGGCCGCGTGAGCATGCAAACCATGTATAAAGTCCTGATTGCAAACCTCTGCTCAAATAGTGCTAGAGTAACGACTCCTAGGCGATCTCTTGGGATACATTAAATCACGGTCGCTTGTAGCTATCGATGTGCGTGAACATACCGAATGGGTCCGAACAGTGGCTTCGAAGCTAACACAACCACAGCCTTCTGGACTGTTGATCGTGTGACATCGACATCTTTGACAAGAAGTGCCTTCGCCGCTATTTGGCGGTTACACCTGCTCTGAAGTCAAGCATGGACCAAGAGGGGGAAGGGTTGAACTGGACTTGCGATATTCCAAACACTGTGGTTGGGTTGGGCGATGTCGGAACGAGGTGGAAGTAGGTGTAGTCCTCGGAAGACTAAGTGAGGGGACACTTGAGTTAGGGATTCGAAGTGAAAGCACCATGAATTCATGATAACGATGTTAGTTACCAGATGTGCTCCGTCGGGCAAAGCTAGGAACGGCAGGATTTTAGCGATCTCTTCGTCTTCGAATATCTCCCCTTCGTAGAACTCGATCTTAGGTCCGACGATGTGATTGAAGTCGACCAGAGCAATTCCGAGGACGAGTGGGCCATTTAGTGGGGTCAAAAGCATAGATTCCCTCTCTGCCTTCTTCGATGTTGATGAATTTGTGGCAAAGGAGGTAACGGATTCTGTGTCTCCACGGACGTGAACTGGGGTAGGTGGGTACATATGGGGAGATTGGCCAACAAAGGCGGATTCCATGGCTGGGGTCAACGCTTGGACGGGTTGTTGGTTCCACTGCAGGGTGGCTTTGTCGGGATTGTATGCGTTTGGAAGGTCTGGTTCAAGAGTATCCTGCTCGGTGTCCAGTTCAAAGGCACGCACGAAGGCTTCGGGGGAGGCTGGTGACATGGGTAAAGACGTAAAAGTCTCTGCTTCCGGCTTGGGTGACGTTGGAGGTGAAGAGAGTGAGATGGACCTCTGGGATGCAGTGTCATTGTCATCGAAAAAATCGTCGTCGTCTGCGAAAGGGTTTGGATTTTCGGTTACGGTGTTTTTCGAGAGAGAGAACCGTTCAGCGGTCTGCATGATAATCCCAGCGTCTGCCCAGGCAGAAGTGATGGTGATGGCTGTCCACAAGCACCAACTTGTTTCGTCGATCTTGGTCGTTGTCTCGCTCGCTTCTCTCCCTTGACTTCCACGACCACCGCCTCTCGTTGCCCTCCGTTTTCTCTCTATTGCTTTTTTTTTGAGTTTCGGAAGATGCTCAGGACATTGCCTTTCCTATTCTCTACTCTCCTTCTCGTCGTTGCACACCCGATCACTGGCGATAGCCAGACAATCATTGCAGACAAAACCTCGACTAAGTACCAAGGCTGGTTTGACCCTCGTGTCAATGGCGGAAGGTTTCTCGATGTGCGGCCACATTCCAATGACGTCGGTGTGATCTGGGTGGCGGTCACTGACGGCTTTTCGGATTTAGTACACGAGCCCCAGGCCTCCATACCGCGGCGAGCCTCTGAACATCATTATCACAGCCTTTTCTGACCCCTACATCCTCACCGACGAAGGGCTTCAGACGTACTCCAAGTCTGTATCTTTCCTTCTCAACTTCTACCGAACTGACCCGTCGGCGATCGGCAGGTCGATCGGGTACTCCGAAGAGTGCTTGGGCATTCACCTGGGAAATAAGCATGACGCGGATCTCGGAGACGGCGACGACAAGAAGGTGCAACAGTTCTTGGCCAGACAATACTACTTCCCAGTCATGGGGACATGCTGGGAGAGTTTCGCCGGTACGCAGCAGGATCCCACGTTCCGTTTACCCGGACTGGGACTAACTCCATTACAGGTGGACACCACTTCCGCGCCTGGAAGCAGAACGGTACCCTCGCCAACAGCGATGCATGGTTCCTAGGGTGAGTGCTACGCTCATACCGGGGCGCTACATAAACCCAAATCTAAAATTGGGTTGCCATAGTGCGTCGAAAGAGGAGCCAACTGCGAAGAAACACATGATCGTTCCCAACGGGTATAACATTGGCAGAGATTGGTTCGTTGAGAAGGCAACTGCTGGCAGTCACTGGAAGGGCATGTGGTGGAAAGCCGATGTTGAATGGCGCGAAGGTTTGCTCGAGCCTGGCAAACACGGTGAGTGGGACCTGCCGCTCCTTCAGATGGTCTCACGCAATTGTTATCCAGGCGTGAATCATGGCATAGAACAGGACGGTGTCGTTGCCATCCTTACAATTCATAGACTCTAACCCACGATGTGTGTATTTTATCCGTATGTATTCCCCTTTCGTCTATTCCCTCATCATAACGACGTCTCCACGACTTGTATCACACTCTGCTACATGTCCCAGTATATAGCTAGACTTGCGAATATTTAACTGTTTTTTTGTATTTTTCCCCGGTCGAGGAGGTACCCGAACATTCACGTTGGAGATCGGCCGGACTTGACGCTGACTAAACCACGGATCGCGTCAACAACAGCCTTATAACTATTGACTTTCGGGTACTCCCACAGCCTCTTTCTTCCTTACTGCCATGAACAACAACCACCACTCCTCCAACCAGAGGTTCCTTCCACACGCTATCCAGGCTTTTCTTTGGGGTCGAACCAGGGGGCAGCCAAACGGCGTCACGGGAAATCAACAAGGTCAGTTCCCTTCGGATATTTCAGGATTCCCACTCATAACTGCCTCAATCTATTCGGAAATGGTACAGGACCAGCTCCCTTGAACCCTACAGATGCCACACCTCCCCCAGCGCATCTTCCGACTCGTGACGATTCCGACGCCCGCTCCGACTCTTCGATGCCGGATTTGTTATCGGATGGGTGGTCCGACTCAGATAGCAGCCAAGATGCTCGCGATGTTGAGATGAACATTGTCCTGGACGATAACGACGACAACTGGGTGGACGAAGACGACGATATGCCTCCGTCCCGCTCGACATTACCTGTAGACCAGGCACAGGCCACAGATCGCCGCGCCCGTGTGGAGGAAGAGGTGGAGCCACAACTCCCCCATCCGAATCGCTCTCCAAATCCAGCCCCACCACCACGTTTGCACACGGGTACAGGATTGTCTCAACCGTTTCCGACCTTACCGCCTTGGAACTTCGGTCTTGGTGCCGCACGACCCTCCAGTCGATTGTTCCCTCTCTTCCCAGATCCCGCTGGTTCATCTGGAAATGGAAACAATACAACTCCCCGCGGTGATACCACGGCCAATCCACACCCACAACCAACGCAACCACCACAGCCAGATCGGAACCCCGCCCCAGGGGATGCGCAACAGAACGCTCGGGGACCGCAGTTTCATGCTCACACGTTTATTCTGGGGATGGATGGGACAGGCCGGCCCGTTCCTATCCCCCCAGGCGCTTTCTCCGCCATGTTCAACCAATTCCGCCCTGCGACGCCCCAGTCACAGGCCCAGACTCCCCAACCTGGTCAGCCTCTAGACCAGCCGGACGAAAACAGCGACCAACCTAGACAACCAGGCGATCCGGGTCAAGTTCCACCCTTTGTCGACTTTATGGTCGGCGGCATAGGGACCTTTCCTCCGTTCTTTGCCACTCCTTTTGGCCCAGGACCACAGCCTCCTGCCGATGATCCTGGAAATGGGGATGGACTGGAACCCGGCCGTGGTGCTCCAGCATGGGCGGAATTACTTCGTGCCATGCTCGGAGGTGAACCGCCTGAGGACAGGGAAGACCCCGAACGTGCCGAGAAACTCGTGAAAGGCTTGGAGCACGTCCCAGTGGGACTAGTGAAGAGGATGATGAGAGTTGATAGTGTTCCTGACGCACGCGAAGACTCGACGGGAACTGATGGTGGCGAGGTACCTGGTTGTGCGATCTGCTGGGACAGCCTGTTACCTGAAGACCCTGCTGAGGATGTTAAACTTCGCTCCAACTCTACCACTTCTACGTCTGAGCATCCTACCGAGGGTTCTGATTCCAAACCAGCTGTCTCTGATCCCACATCTGATGATGTCAACTCCACTGCTGTCATCTGTCTTCCTTGCTCTCACGTTTTCCACGCCTCTTGTTTGATACCGTGGTTCTCGAAGCCCAAACACACGACTTGTCCCACTTGCAGGTTCGACATTGACCCGAAGAATCTGACTTACACCCCTCCCAGGAGGCCACGTCCCACACCCGCTACTGCTACAACTACTAACGCTCAACCCCAACCTGTGCCTAACTCTACTCCCGCCACTAATCATCCTGCCTTCCCACCTGCCGCAACACACCAAGGACAAGATCACGAACACTTGCATCCTCTCGACCCGGCTACAGACGAGGCTGATTACAACCCAGATGTTCACGTTGAGCCTCCTGTCTTCATTCCGGACTTCTTCGCCGCACACCCACAACGAACGTTCTTTGATATGTTCCGTGGGCCTGCCACCCCCCAAACGCAAGATCGGGAACAACAAGGTCACGATAGAGAGACTCAAAACGAGGCTCCTAACGATGGAAACGACATTCCCCCTCCGATTTTTGGGTTCGGGTTTGGACCCCAGCAGCCGCCGGTCTTTGGCCCTCCTCCTCCTCCAGGACATCCTACACACAACACACGTGCCACCCCCGCGCATGCTCCCCACTACCACGGTAATGGTCCTCATCCCGAGGCTGAGCCTCAACCTGCACCTTTCCCCGACTTTACACATGGTGGAGTAGGCCACGCGCACTTCCAAGCCCCAGGCATTGCTGTAGATTTCACCCTCCATGTACCCCCTGAGCAGGGCTTGGACCCTGAAAGGATTTCCCAGGCTGTGCGGGACCAAGCTGCGGCGTTTTTGCGATTCTTCGCTGGAGGTGGACGAGGGCCAGGGATGGGGCAGCCAACCGATCCAGCCCAGACCCCAGGTCCTGGAGGTGTTAACCATGCGCCGGAAGCCCCTACAGAATGGATGCCGCCATCTGCTCCTGGACCTACATTGAGGCAACGTGTTGAGGCCAAGGAACGTCACGCTGGTTTGAGGTGCGATGACCCCAGTTGCGGTATCGGTCCTTCGGACGAAGATCCATTCCCCGCCGTGTTCAGTGACCCTAACTCCCCGTCCATAAAAAGAGTTGGGATCTTGAAGGAGGATGGAGAGGTTGTCTGTGGTCACGTCTTGCATCCTGCTTGTCTCGTCAGCGCGGATCGATGTGCTGGGTGGGGAGAGAGAGATCGGCCGACGAACGACGGTGGTGAGGAGTACGAGGTTGTCAGTTGTCCTGTCTGTCGAAGCGTCGGGCAAGTACAGAAAGGAGTATGGGAGGAAGGCGTAAAAGCTCTACTTGTTTGAAGAACGGGTTCGTCCTTCCCCTCTCTCGACGTAGATCCTACTTAGGTGGATGGAACCTTGCCCACAGCGTTGTGGAGAATACCCCCCCTCACCCGTCCAGCGTTCTTCAAGTGCACTATGGTCTTATCTCTGTGTCCGATTGTCCAACCCCAGAGTTCTCTTAAATTCCGGATTGTAGTTACCTCCATGCAGTTCCGTTCCATCTCTTTCGCGGATACATGTCAAGTTCTGTCTCGCGCCGTCGTCTTCGGTTGCGACCCCAGTTTTGCGAACATGCACCTCGTCGTTTGAGTATTTAACTTATCTCGCACGATGATTTTTCCTTCCCCCTTTTGATACGTTTGTCACGCACTAGTTATACTTCTGGACTATTGTTACAAGTGTACAATATATAATAGTCAAGCGAGAACTCCTCAGCGAATCCCTCGTTTAGCCGCAGAGAAATGAAATATCCACAACGGATATCGATGTCATGGTGAAGTGGGGATGGCAGCAAGCTTGAACCTGAACACCCTATCTGTCGAACGGTCGGTCGACCTCACAGGTATATCGTCCGGACTGTGACCCCAAATATCCCTCTCAACGAAGAGGACTTCCCCGTTCCGTTTGACGAGGATGACGGTTGAAAGCATCGTGCCGTAGACGGTTCCAGGCTGCAAGTTGTGTAAGGTTTGATTTGTGCTCTTTGAAGTCCCGTCATCTTGCGGTGATAAGACGAGAGGGACGACTTGGATGGTGTTTCGTAACTCGAATAGGGAAGTAGGACCTTCGTGATGACAACTATTGGAAGGCGGAGTCAACCAAACCCGTACGCTCAAGAGGAAGGGATTAGGATCCTCACTGTGAGAGGATTCCGAACAGTTCTTCAGCCAGTTCCTCATCAGATTTCCGACGCGAACTCGGGTCGTCCATCCGCTCGAAACCGTCTTTGAGAACTTGCCTTAGACTTTGGGCCGCATCTCGAACTTTCGGCCATTCGTCTCCTCCTTTTCCGTCGATTCCGTTGGACATTGCCCCGCCCTTCCGTTCCTCACTTGTCAACGTCCTCGAGACGATGGGGTTTCCGCCCCCGTTGTTCGAGAGCTTCGTGACTTCATATGATAACCTCCATGGCCCCTCAGGCTCGGACTCAGACTTGGAGATGCGAGGGACGAAGATAAGCAAGTTGAATCCGGCGAATCTGGGTTTAAGGTCGAGAAGATTCTGTATCTCCTCTTCGATGGAGCCCTCCGACGAAGAGGGTAAGAGCACAGAAGATACCAGATATCCTCTCGAAAGTTCGTACGTCCCGTGGGGTTCCGTGAGATTCGTACTGTTTCCAATAAAGCGTCATCAGTCGCCAGTCACTACCAGCAAGCTCTCGTGTTTGGAAGAAAAAAAAAAGTCAACGTACAGAAAGGTCACACATCCAGACGTCTTGTTCAGACCCAACCACGTCCCTCCGGCTTGGAGGTCCAACCCGCACAAGATATCGGGATCCACATGCCCGGCAGTTTCGGCGTGGTCGTTAAACGAACGTCGGAATCGAGCGTGTTCTGTGGGTCGGTCGAGGACTTCGTCCCTGTTCGTGGCGAGGATTCTGTGAAGGAAACCCGCCGCGTAAATCCGTGCCCCGAGGTGGAGATTAGTGGGAGAGATAGAGACTCACAACGCGTAATCGGGATGCTCGATGGAAAAGGTTCCGATACACATCGCCGTAACGTCCGTCGCAAGTACGTATGATTTGTAGATGAGGTAAGAAGTGATATCCGCTGGGATTCAGAACATCGTCAAGGTGCTTATCGTATGCTCGACCCACCAGGTGACTCAGTGAATAGGGCCGAGAGGCGGATATGTTCCGGAGCTTCATTGCGATCAGGGGTTCCGGAAACTCGCAGGCAGACGTATACTACGACTACTTTACAGTGACGATGGGCGAAGGCGTTAACCATCCCCGACGGTGTAGATCCACAATCCGAACGCAATGTTGATGATGAACCCAATCACGATTCCCATCTGCATACGTTTTCTACAAGAAACGAGTTTTAGCAACGGTTTTTATTGTCAAACTGGGTGTTTCACGTACGAGAATACGACGCTGCCATAGACCTCGAACTCCGAACCATCTTCCCAAAACACCGGGGGTCTCGCTTCTCGAAAGAAAAACAAGGGTAATAAATTGAAGAATATTCCCGTGAGGATACCTTGTAACAGCGTCGAGGTGGAGGACCCAGAGGCAACTTGGGACAAAGAGGCTGTCGCAGAGTTGTCCAGGGAATCGATCCACTGTTCCTCTAATGCTCGGGCGTGCTCTTCGTCTACAAGTCCAGGTCAGTCAGCACAAAGATTGACTTATATCCAGACTCCCTACAGTCTTCGTCATTTGCAAAATCGCGGTCGAGATAATCTCCGGCAGACTGTGCGTGGAACTGTTGACGAATGTTCGCGATGTCCTCTTCGGTGAAACCCGCAGCTGCTAGACGATCGAAACCTCTCAGAGGTTTGATTTGGGTTGCCTATGAAGATAGATGTGCAACGGTCGTATAGACGACGCGGCTTGAGGATACGCACCTGAGTGAGGTTCTCCTCTTCCTCCTCCTGCGTAAGCTCTGGTCCCACGGAACAATGCAGCCATGTCAAAGCCTGACTGGCGCCTGGGACCTCCTCGGTCGTGACCTCCCTCACAGCTTTACGTTGTTTATCTTCCAGCGAGGTGAGCCAAGAGTAGATGAAAGTCCCATCTGTGAGCAATCGACCGGAGTGTATGAGACGCAGACGTCGCCTCTTCAGTTCCGGCCTTGCTTCCCTGATCTGACCGTAGCACCTGTGTAATTAGCTACTCACCCAAAAGCATCTGAGTGTATAAAATACCTGCTGTTTCACGTCCTTGACGGTGTCCTTCTCCACGACATGCACGATCAGATCCGAGCCACCCTCCGTAAACCTGATCGTCAAGTCCCTCGAAGCCGGCTGGGTGCTTGAGGATCCTTGTCCTATATCTGGAGGGTTTACAGCGCGTTGCTTGCCCTTTGCTTTCTCGCTAAGTGGTGCAGTCATCCCCAGACGCGAGGGTGTACTCAAGTGATGGTGGCAGAATGCTAGGCGGAGGTATCCGAACACCTTAAGCGTCTAATCTGAAGAAACAGGGTTTCTGGCGATCTCAGTAAAGCTGCTTCGTATACTCGCATTCGACCATCTTAACGGTCTCCCCACACTTGTTCACAGGCAAAAGTTCATCAGGTGTCGAGGGACTGGTCACCAGTTTAAATCCCTAGTGATTGCGGCAAAAAATACCACAGAAATAATCTAATTTTACCTGCGAGTCCTCGCATCCATCCTCTTGTTCTTCCCGAGTCGCTTTTGAGGTGCCTTTTTGCCACCCTTGCCACCCCTTCCCAAATCTTGGCCCGGGCCACTCCTTCGGCCAGGCTCAAAGTCATCCGTGGAAGATTTTGTATTTTGTTTTGACCGCCTTCCAGCACCCCCGAAGCCAAATTTACCATCTCTGGCTCTGCGAGACATCTTGGAACGGTTGGAATCACCGGAGCCTTTGGCACGTTTTGACGGTCGATCTGAGATGGCGTCTTCAACTGCAACGTCAAAATCTTCTCCATCAGCCTGGGCGTTGTCCAAGCCGCCCTTCCGCTCTAAGTCATAGTAAGATCATTGTGCACGATACATATGTTGAAGCTGGGGCTTACTTCGTTTAAGACCTTTGATCCTCTCATCCATATCCTTCTTCGTTCGTTCGCGCTCTTTCTGTTTCTCCACCTGAATCTGTTTCCCATACTTCTTGTTTTGTCGCTCCTTTCGTTTCTCCTCGCTCCTCTTGATCTCGGCGGACTCGTTCAGTAGACGCTGACGGATACGTTCCATGTGCGAATCGGACTTGACCATTTCGGCAAAGTAGTCCGCAGGGCGTGCAAATGGGAATTTAAGTTTCGAAGCAAGGGTACGGGCTTCTTGGGCGCCGTGAAGGGCCTGTTTGTAGCTGCAGCGCTCGGTGAGTAGGAATCGGGTTCCACAAATATCGTGAGGGCGTACAAGGCGAGCTCTCGATTCAAGTCATCCTCGTGGTCGACAGTATGAACCTCTTGGTATGAAACAACGAGGGTTTCTGTCCAGGGTAATTTGGGATCGAGCTGGATCATTTTCCTGATCCTCTCGAGAGCATCCTAAGCGGCGAAAGATGAACTAGGAAAATGATTAGATTAAAGCAACACGCACCTTGTTATTAACAACCTCTACACCACGCCGGGGCACAGCGTCAGGATGCAGTTCGACGTCTTCAAGTTCGTCCAGAACTAAAATATCCTCGGAACCAGAACGGGAGCCTCCCTCTTCGGCTCCGTTACCCTCCTCCGGAATCTCTTCATCCTCCTCCTCGGAACCGGAGACTTCCCCCAGTTCCTCAACATTTTCGCTCTCCCCGTTCTCCTCATCCTCCTCCTCGTCTCCGGCCAAAACAACAAGGTGCGCCTGATCGTACTCGTCCAGCCCATCGTCTCCCAGAGCCTTGATCAGGTTTTCAAAACCAATTTCATCGACGCCGTCGTCTTCTTCGTCGCTCTCATTCTCATCTTCACTATCCTCGTCCTCCTCACCGTCCGAACTCGGAGCTTCGACAGGTTCCGGAGGCAGCCGAATTTTTTTCCTCTCGAAGGGCTTCGATTCTGGTTTAGAACCGGTCTTCTTCATGAGAGCAGTCGAAGCCATTTCGAAAAAGAGTGAGTTTCGTTCACGTGCTTCCAGATGATCGACTTTTGACCTTTGCCTCTCGACTCCGACGCGTCAATCCCCAACTGCTCTGATTCTCCACACACCGTCTCAGGATGAACAAACTGATGAAACAGAGACCCTTGGCTGGCCAAGGGGCTGGAGTTTACAAACCAGAGGCGATTCGTGTCAGTACCGTTTCCACGTTCAGCTGGGGGTGTATACTGATCGCGAACCCCGCAGGACATTGCAGAATCTCTGAACATCACAGGTCTGCAAGACGCCGTGGCTTCTGCTCTTGCGAGCGACGTTGAGTACAGGATACACCAAGTAGTGGAGGTAGGAGCGGCCAACACACCAAATAACCCGGGGATTATCGTCACGCTCACGAATACAAGGAAGCCGCCAGGTTTATGCGCCATGCTCGGCGAACAACGATGACTACCGACGATATCGACCAAGCATTTCGCGTGCTTAATATTGAACCTCTCTATGGCCACTCCCCACATAACCCTCCCACATTCAGACGTTCGATACCATACCCTCCCAACTCGACAACAGGGACGCTATACTTCGTGGAGGACGAGGAGATCGATTTCGATCGCGTTTTACGCGAAGAGAAGATAACGGTACCAAAACCCGTGTCGTGGACGGCTCATTGGCTAGCTGTGGAGGGTGTCCAGCCACTCATTCCGGAGAACCCGCCTGCCATCACAAAAGACACGGAAGAACCTTCCACCTTAAAGTCAATCACCGGCCAGCCTTCGACGTCTGCTCTCGCAACTCAGTCTACTGTGAAAGGCCGTCAGCAAAATCAACAACTCGTCAAGCAGGTTCTGTCGAGGGAGCTGCAATTATATTACGCCCGACTCACGTCGTCCCTGTTGCCTCCCGCCCCTGAGGACTATGTAAAGAGGACAGCAGCACTTGCGAGTCTCAGGCATGATGCTGGTTTACAGGCTCTCCTGCCGTATCTTGTACGATGGGTTGCAGAAGGGGTTGTTAATGCCCTCAGAACTGGAACCCAGACCGAGGCGGACGGGAGGGTGCTTGAGGTGCTTTTGGATGTGATCAGCGCATTGCTGGATAATTCGACCCTCTTCGTCGAGCCATATGTAAGTCACGTACGGATCACTTTTCCTCCACTAATGTCCTCCTTCAGCTGCACCAAATGCTTCCCCCGGTCTTGTCTATTCTGTTACATTCATCATTACCTCTCACCCACTCGACGCATTTACGTACCTCAGCGGCACAAACAATGTCGCACCTCCTGACACAACATTCTACAACATATCCTTCTTTGGCCCCCCGTATCATGAAGACCCTGCTTCTGGCATTAGTTTCGACTGATAAGAGTCGAGGTACCCGGGAAGGTGCCATACGGGGTCTCGTGGGTGTTGGTAAAGACGCAATTCGAAAGGGGCTTATCGAGGGACATGGTGCAAAGGTTGTTGCTCAGGAGAGCCAAATGCCAGGCTACAGCTCGTTAGCTGAAACCGTGATGGTGCGTTCCAGGTTTTTTTTTCACTTGTGCGTCCCTCCTGACTTGGGCTCTAGGACGCGTTTGCCATCCTGTTCCCTCGATCGAAATCGCCCGTGCCTTTGAACCCTGCAGATGGCAGTGACGCCGAGGTCATCAGGAAGCTCCGAGAAAATGTCGGTGATTTCTTCGCGGAGAGGATGTTATATGACTCTGCCTGGGCAAGAGGAGTGCTGGGCGAACCTTCGTCTGATGACATGCTCATCTGACCATGGCTCCATCGTGCTGAGCCTTACTTGGTCCTGACCGCTCCACTCTCCCTCGCACGTATGTCTATGCCTCGATGTTTACAACAGTTGTACGCATTCTTGTATCCCTCTTCTGTATCTTCTAGATCGTTTCCATTTGAGGACTGACTTTTCGGCCACTCGGACCTTGGCGTAGTGGCTGTGAGAAATTCTACCCAAAAGGGATTTGACTTTGTTCGCCGAGATAGTGGAAAAAAATTCTTTGACGATGCTTCCAGGGTCGCCGTGACGATCCGAGAGTGGGCCTGGGTGGGTCTTAGAGTCGGGAACCAAAGTCTATAGATGACTCGGAGTCGTCGCAGGGTTTACTTTCACTTGGAGACCACCTGAGGGCCCAATGTTTCTGGGGTGGTCACGCTCACACACCTATTCACGCTGGTTTAATCTTTGACGTACAGTTGGAACATGTGTAAATGCATGCCGAGGGCTCTTCGAAAATTTCTTTCAATTTTACTTATACATAGAAGGCGGACGGCCGTCGGAGCGTTACACATTGAAAGTTAGGCAGGATTTGTTTCCGTTCACCGTGGGGGAATTCAATCCAATTTTACCCAGATGTCCCATGCTTTTGTACAGTTTCTTCTATATACTATGATGTTCGGATCCATAGGACACCCCTTTCTTCATTACCGCCACCACCACCACCCCTCGGAACCGAAGGATGACTGCGGCTAACAGGGGCAACCCTGAGGATGACACTCCCTATCCCTCGTCTGCAACCTTCGAAGAAGTCCAGTGTTGCGGTCACGATCATAAACATGATGAGGGTATTCCAGGTGAGGCGGAGTCCCATCGTGGCGGTGGGTGTTGCGGGGACGATGAACACTCGGACTGCGAATCCAATGTGGATCCTTGCGAGGACTCTTGCTGTGGAAACCATGAAGACCACAGTGTTCACGAGGAATCTACGCATAAAAAGGACCAACGAGGTACGGAGCGCATCGGTTCTTACACCCGAAGGAGGCTGACGCGGTTTGCGCCACATCAGATAAGTGCTGCGCAGCTGACCCAGTTAAACTCGACCCGGATCATTCAGGTTGCTGCGACCCATCGACGAATGTGGATGAAGATATAATCGCGGTCTGCAAGTGTATTCCTGATGGAGTGAATGGGTGTCAGCGAGCGGCTTTACTCAAGTCGACTTGCTGCGGATCGCACGGCAATTCCACTCCAGGTGCCGTTTTCCAAAGTGTTCTACCTATGGGTGTTATTCAAGGCGGATGGTTATAGGAACCCCTTCGGAGGTCCATGATCCCGAGTTCCTAACGGACAGTTCAGACGCGATCTTACTGAAGGAACTCAAGTCGATCATTCAAGAACACTCGACCCATCGTCTGTCTTCCGTTCTCCGAGCCATATACAGGGCTAAAAAACTAAAAAACATACTTCACAGATCACCACCATGTTGGCTCCCACAGTGGACTCCGCAAACGACGCACCGCCCACAACCACGGCCATCTTCACGATGATCATAGCCACGATCACCAGTCTCATCAATCGCACTCGCACTCACATCATGACGCAACATCCGCAACGTCCGTCGCTTGCTCTGTCGTCAATTCCTTGTTTACACGTGTTTTACAACGCTTGACTATATTCGCCCAAGGGGACTGCTGTTGTGTGACCAACCAAACCATCGTCCCGATCCCGGCTTGCTCTACCTCCCGCTCCCACGGCCACTCCCACTCACACCCCCATTCTCATTCGCACTCCCACGACAACAAACACAAGCATTCTCATCCCTATGTCAGGGCCCCTTCTCCTAAGCTTTCCGAGATCATTCAGACATCCATTGATCTCGCTGAGCGGGGAGCAGGAGTCGAACGTAGGAAGATGATCATGTCTATCGAGGGGATGGATTGCCCTTCCTGTGCTGTCCGCGTGACTAAGGCTCTCAACACCATCCCGTCGGTTACACAACCCAAAGTTAACGCGTTTGCCGCAGAAGCGACGCTAATGTACGATATAGGATCCATTTCTCCCGACGAGATAGCCCAGCGCGTCACGGGCCTGACCGGATTCACCTGTAAATTCGAACAGGAGCTACGGGAAGAAGACTTGATGAAGATCCTCTGGGTTTCCGCCCCGATCAAGTGGGACGATAACGAACTACCGAACGGCGTTGCAATCAAAAGTCGAAAGCTGACGAAGAACAAAGGAAACCTCTTGGAGGTTCAATACGATTCAACTATTATCCAACCCAGGGATGTCGTCGCTGCATTTGAGCCTTGGGATGGAGAATACGTGCCCCTCGATCAAGTTCGCGAACCGAGTCAAGCTTCCAAGGACCTCTGGCTCCTCCTTCGGCGAACCGTCCTTTCCGCTATCGCGACGATTCCCATTCTCGTATTCGCGTGGGCACCTCTTCCCAAACATCCGATTGTTTACGGTTCTATCTCCTTAGCCCTTGCAACATTCGTTCAACTGTACGTCGCATTACCCCTGTATCGCTCATCTTTCCGTTCTCTCTTCCTACAACACGTCATCGATATGGACCTCCTCGTGGCCGGAAGTACAAGCATCGCCTACATATACTCTATCATCTCATTCGGATTCCTTGCAGCGGGGAAACCCATCGATGAGAGCTTCTTCGAGACCTCAGCCCTCCTTGTTACGTTGATTATGGTGGGACGATTGGTTTCCGCGTTCGCGAGGCGTCGCACGACTTCGGCCCTCGACACGGTAGACTCTCTCCAGGTCCGAATGGTCAATTTGGTGGAGAATGGTGGTATTCGATCAATCCCTGCCGAACTCGTTCACGTTGGAGATATCCTCCAGGTCTCCCCCGACTCGACTATTCCAACCGACGGGGTGCTTCGGAGAGGGGTTACTCAGGTCGACGAATCGTCCTTGACTGGTGAGAGCAAGCCAGTCGAGAAACAGAGAGGGTCAACCGTTATCGCTGGGACGCTGAACCTCTCTGGTTCAATCGAGATAACCGTATCGCGATCCCTGTCGGAGAACACCATCGCAGGGATCAGCCGACTCATGCATGATGCTCAGGAGTCAAGGATCCCCATCCAGGATCTCGCCGATAGAGTCGCAGCTTACTTCGCCCCCGTGGTATTGGTGATTGGCTTGGTGACGTTCTTGATTTGGGTTTTGGTTGGAAAGTTTGTGCAGGATAGGACGTCAGAGAAAGCCGGTGTAGAGGGGTTGATGAAGATGATCACGGTTTTGGTGGTTAGTTGTCCGTGTGCGATATCTCTGTGTGTCCCGATGGTCGTTGTCATTGCTGTGTCTGTTGCTGCGAAGAAGGGAGTGCTGTTCAAGGTGCGTTGTGTCGAGTCTTTCATTTTCTCCAATTTCACTTACCCCGGCCCCTTGCTCGATGGAAAACTAGTCCATCGAGTCTGTCCAATACGCCAAGGATACGACAGCCGTCCTCTTCGATAAGACAGGGACGCTCACGGAGGGAAACCTTTCGGTCGTCGAATTCCATCCCTTCACCGACGATGCCGCTTCGTTAGTATACCACCTCACGAAAACTAGCACCCACCCTGTCGCCAAAGCAGTCACCGAGCACGTCCACTCCCTCGCTTCCGCCACGACTATCCCGAAGTCGTTGGGAACCATCACTTCCGTCGCTGGCCAGGGTCTCGAAACAACACTCGATCGGAGGACATTACGGGGTGGAAACTGCCGATGGTTGGACCTTGGCGAACATCCTACTGTACACGAACTGCGCGGGAAATCCAGGACGATCTTTGCGGTCACACTTGACGGGGAACCCGTCGCTATCTTTGGTCTGGTTGACAAACTTAGACCCGGAGCCGAGGAGCTCATCCGGTGGCTCGCACAGAGGAAGGTCGATGTTTACGTTCTCAGTGGAGATGAACCGAGCGTCGTCGAATCGGTCGCTGCTCAACTTGGGATCCAAGCGGATCACGCCGTTGGAGGGTGCACGCCCAAGTCAAAGGCCGATTTCGTCCGCACCGTCCAAGAAAACCGACAGTCTACATCCGCTCGACGATCCAAACGCGCGGCAAACGTAATGTTCATCGGTGACGGAACGAACGACATCGTCGCCCTCACACAAGCCGACACGGGGGTGTCTGTCGGTTCCGGCACAGACGTGGCCATCAGCGCGGCGGACGTGATCATGCTTAACCCGACTAACATACGCAAGAGCGTCGAGACCATCTTCAGAGTCTCCGAAAGTACGTTTAGGAGGATCGTGTGGAACTTTGCGTGGTCTTTCGCGTACAATTTGTTCGCGGTCCTATTGGCCTCCGGTGCGTTTGTGAAATTTTCAATCCGACCGGAGTACGCAGGGTTGGGAGAAATGGTTTCGATCGTCCCCGTGATTTTGGTCGCTTGGACCATGGTCCTGGTTTGAGGTTGTCGCGTTGGAGGTTGTGTGTATGCGCGCGAAAGGCGCGAAACTAGATGCTCGAGGTAAGTCCCTTTCCTTTCCTTTTCCTGCGCGCTCCGAAAACTCGGTATCCCCGTACACGTTCGCGTTCACATTCACATTCACCTCTCACGCATACACGAAACCTGCGTCTGACTAAACCGTTTTCAGATATACCTGCGTAACGATTTCGTTTGCTACGTTCGAGAAGATTCGATCCGGAACTTGTCCTCTGCTAATCCACATAATCCACTTCCTCACCCGTTGCCCACTTGCGTGAAGGGTTGAGGAGGTTGGCGTTACATATATAACCTGTAGTACATACACGGCGCTCGGTTTTTTTTTTTTTCGTATGATACGTGTCTAGGATTTTTCTTGGGCTACAACTAGATAGATGAATGAAATCGCCATCCCTCAGGCGCACCCTTATCCGACTTGCTTCAGAGTGCGGAATTTGTTGGCAACACTGTTTGTCCCTGGCCACTTGGGCCAGAAACGGAAATATCCGTTAATGGCCCCCGTAGGCGCTTCGGTTTGGGCGCTTAGCGCTTAGAGCTCTGCGCCAGATTTTTGGAGACGCGCGGTACTAATATCGACTCAGCCGCAAACCGTAAGGTATTTTGGTGAACGGGTAAAACGAGGACCACCAGCTTGGCACCCATTCAGGTCACGACGGCCATTCGATGTTCTAGAACGGGTGTCCGTGTCCATAATAATGCTGAAAGGCTGAGGAAGGCATTGAAAGGGATGCCGTGTCCTGGATTCGTTTGAAAAGAAAAAACCCGGTGCTCAAACCGCCTGAGTTGGCACACCCATAAGGCGTGTCGCCCCCGATATCCTGTATATCCAGAGTGTTATGATACCCCAATTCCTGTGAAATCCGCAAACGGTCACTCGCATAGGGCCTGGCTTCACTGTACGATCAAATGCTCAGCAGAAACGAGAGCAACGGAGGGCTAACGTGGAGGGTTAGGGCTCCCTCGAAGCGAAAGCTTTTGCATACGATCTGGATCAGGAAAAAAAAAACAGGAATTTAGACAACGAATCAGAGTCAGCGGCCGGAACCACATACAAACCCTTGTTCTATGTATAACCGAGACTCACTCGCGCTGCCAGCTAGGCCACTTACGGGTATTCACATGCGGCGTGATGAACATGAACGCTCCGATCGAGCTTTCCCAAATGTCGCCTGTCAAGTGGTACTTGCTTTCACGTCGCTACGGATCGACCATTGGCCTTACGACAAGGAAAGTGAACCCCAAATACGCGTGTCCATTCAGTGAAACCATATGGTCATGTCTACCACAGGCCAAGGGTCCGTCCGCGTCGGATGGGTGGCATGAGATGTCGTGTGATCCTGTCCATCGAACAAGACGACTGAATTGGACTCGTCTCTCAGCCTTGGCGATATTACTTATCCCAAGTGACACAGATGATCACATACCGGCATCCCATAAATCTAGAGATCCACGTACACGAAACCTCAAAATCCCGATTCAACCCGCGCTTTCACTCCATGTCATTATCAATCGAATGAACCTACCTGCTCCAGACCCTCTCGGTACCAGTGTTAACACCCTTTCGTACACCCACTCGCGCGTCTCTGGCGTCCGTACGTCGCGTTTCCGACGATTTGGAGTGATAAGAAAACGTCGTCGGAAACCGGGACTGGCCTTACCAACTTTCGGAGCTGGAGACACGCTCACCACATACATAAGTTCCATTTTGCGCTTCTGCCGATGATAGTGGCGTCGACGGGGAGGCTAAGCGATCCAATGGTATCCACGGTCGCCCAGCGCGGAGTGCAAAGGCGTCAGGTTGCTGTCTGCGTGCTGACAGGACCACCTCGGCCCAACGTGACATGACAGTGAGTGATACGGCTTGATCGAACGGGGCAGCATAACAGGTCGGTCAAGTGGAGTGGCCCAGCCACCGTACTAGCAAGTCAGCCAAACTACAGGCAAAATTCCAGCCACCCGAGCATGCAGAAAGGTTAGGAATCTCTGGAGCTCCTCAGAGTTGCTCCTGAATCTAAGATCCACACAGTTCGACAGCGTCAGCATCCGCATCATGTTGAATGGCCCGAATGTCCAGAACGATTGATGCCGTCTCGCAATCGCGATATTTCTAGCTGGTGCCGTCATGATGGATGACAAGACAGAGCGCCATCGTCAAAAAAAAAAGTTTCCGGGGTTCCCCTTCTCCGTCCTTATCAAAGTTCTTGGTCAGCTGCGAATAAACACATGGCATCTACTGACACTTCCGGAAACGACATACCCTTTCTGATCCTTCTACAGATTGACAGACAGGCGTTCACACTAGATATCACGTACGACAGATCCGGGTCAAGGCCCTTAGCTGATATGGGTCGGAAATAAACATGACGCACAAAACGCGTCATATCTTTCGCTCCTCCGTGCTTCGATCCCAAAGTGAGGAGCATAGCACAGCCTCTTTGGAAAAAAAGGCAAGCCTGGATGGGAGATCCAAGTCCCCAAGGGACTACCGTGACATAGCGTGGGCGAGTGAAGGAGTTGATAAACCCTTGGGGATCCCCTATCCAATGTGACCGTATACTGGGGTTTCAGATATCATATGTTCGCATGACGAACTAACGGGTCATGGTTTTCGTGTAGAATAGGTCTCTCGGACCTGTGTTCCCCGCGTCTCCCTGGTTTCCGAAGGCCGGAAAGACTGGGATGGATCGCTAGGATGCGCGTAGCGGACAAGTGTATCGACGGAAGGTAACCGTTAGACGTTAGCGTATCGCGAGCTCGAAAAACAAACAAACAAAGCGTGGGACCTATATACGCGGGCAGCGGTTGCAAGGGCCGTGAAGGTCATTTTGGGTTCGCCCCGCCCCGATAGCGGAAGTGGAGGAGTAAAAAAAAACTCGAAGGATTCCACCAGAAAGTCGAACCGTTTCTTTCACACCCACAATCGGGAAAAAAAATCTCATACCCCACCAGACGAAAATCAAATACACACCCCCGATATCTCGATTTCTGTCACTTACCGGAGTCGATCCGTCCGTGCGATGATCGCGAGATGGAATCGCAAGCCGGCCACGGCCAATTGTAGAGAGAGGGCCAAAAAAGAAAAGAAAAGAAAAAAATGAAAACGAAATTCCAATCCTCTGGAAGATTCATTGATCTGATCACTGAGAGTTCAGGGTCATCAGCGTCCCGGATCTACGGAGATGGGAGGGGTTTGGATAAGCAGCAAGTGTGTAGTCGGAATATGAATCCAACAAACCAACGACATCGAGCCACATTGAGTCACTGGGACGAATATTCTCCGGTGCCTTGGAGGTGAGGACCACGAGAAAAGGGCGTGGGGAGGTCACCTCGTTCCATTCCTCCATTGATTCCATAGGAAGGGAGAAATAATCAGCCTTCAATCGAGACGGCCCAATCAATTATACGAGATTGACATCTGCAGGGAAGCCGAGATAGAACTCATACTTTCGGATCTCACAAAGACAATACACACCCTCGCAGTTCGAATTCTTGCGCATTGTATACCGACACATCGGTCTACAAAATGCCTTACAGAGATCTACATATCCGGAGAACCGCCGTCCTGTCTATTTCCCGACGGACCTTTGTTTTGTTCGCTTGTGGGACGGTCAACTGGCCGGACCATATGTCGTCCGTTGATCTCGAGAACATCAAAGTCTGGCAGTTACTAGTCCTCTCTGGTCTTCATAACCCTGGTGCTAGGATACCCATAACGTTACGACTCTTGAAGCTTGACAGCTGGACTATGCATCACCCTGACAACCTCACTAAGGATACGTCGACATCTAAGTACAAAGGATGCCTAAACCCTTTTCACCGCCTACTTGTAGTACCCCAGGTTCGCCTCAAGGCCCCCAAGTCAACTCACCCGTCCCGTCATACAGAAAGAACTGCACACCGGGAAGAAAACAAACCACCGGACCCCCCTAAAATCTAAATAGAAGAAACCCACGCGCCTGGGGAGGGGTCATGCCGTTGGACATTGCGTCACGCAAACAGATGATGATTCTTTCTTCGCGGCCGGGGTTTTGTTCTCCGTTCTGCGAAGCACTATCCCGATAATGACCGGAACCTCGTAATGCCAACCGGGCCCCACCTGCCCATCTGAGTGGTGGCCTCACCGTTCACACAATGTAAAAAGATTTGATTCGAGCTTCCCCGTCTATTCATTGACGGAGAACGCTTAGCTCGGTCCGCGCCCTCGTTTTTCTTCGAATCCCACTTCTTTTTTTCATTATGAATGCCAGGCCGTTCGACTCGCTCACCGGTCACAGGTCGAGAGTTGCCATACAGTAACTAGTAAATACCCGCGCACCCTGTATGCTTGTTTGCTGGTTTGATGACCTGTCGACCAGAAGAAGCCCAAGGGGTAAGATAAAAAGATGTGGCGTGACCTCGGGGGCAAGCGTCGCATTCGACCAAGCAAACGACTGGAGTTACACAATTGAAAGGAGAACACCACACCGCTCCGCATGATGACACCCGATATTCGCTACACATTAAGTTTCTCTCCTCACTTCCCTTCACCTCGAACGAAACGGAAGGCCGTTACAATACCCTATTGTGGCGCACAACCTTTTACAAAAAGAAAAGATATGAGGAATTCTTAGGATGGCGCCAACCAATCGCATTCCTACGGAAAAACCTGACCCCCCCC
>Ga0307512_10001584_pt1 | contig 31724 bp, 33 predicted proteins | sample 14_EM_MG_FD_200267 | JGI IMG/M metagenome (GOLD analysis project Ga0307512, IMG submission 200267) | Populus trichocarpa ectomycorrhiza microbial communities from riparian zone in the Pacific Northwest, United States - 14_EM | ecosystem: Host-associated > Plants > Roots > Unclassified | place... | reverse complement strand
TCCTATGGTCTGATACTCTCCTGAAAAACGGCTTCAGCATAACTGCAGCCCCTGCGAAGAGTGTAACACACGTGTCGTTCTGATGATGCGTATACGTCACCACAAAGTAAAGGAAGTACGTATGCAATGCGACCCGTCGCCTGGGCGACAGGCAGCGTGTAATTCTCCGTCAGAGCGTAGGAGGTTCCGTCAGAGCCGTCAGAGCCGTCCGGAACACCCGGGTGTTTCAGACGGAAATTAGGGTCGTTGCTGATGCACCCGGCGCGCCTTCCATCGACCGCCTGCAAGTCCTCGTCCAATCCCGCTCAATCACGGCCTCCAAGTGTATCTCCAAACTCGCTTCATCACGGCTACGAGGTGAATCTCCAGACTCGTTCAATCACGGCCTCCAAGTGTATCTCCAGACTTGCTCGGTTATGGCCTGCATTATCGCACCATCACGACCTCAAAGTGCGACTCCAAACTCGCTCGATCAAGATCTCCGGGTGCATCTCCAAGTTCACTCAATCCCGGCCTCGAAGTGAATCTCCAGACTCGCTCGATTACGGCCTCTAAGTTCGCACCATCATGGCCTCCAAGTGCATCTGAAAACTCGCTCGATCTCGATCTCGCAGTGCATCTCTATGTTCACTCCATCATGGCCTCCAAGTGTATCTCCAAACTCGCTCGATCACACCCTCCAAGTGAGTCTCCAAACTCGCGCAATTACGGCCTCGAAGTTCGCAAGATTACCATCTCCAAGTGTATCTCAAAACTTGCCCAATCACGGCATCGGAGTGTATCTCTGAGTTCAGTCGATTGTCATTTCAAGGCGCACCTCGAATTATGCTGAACCACTTCCTGCAGGCAGTCGTGATATACCGTGTGTAGATGGGTCACTATATAGATACATAGATGAGAACACAAACTGAATACATGAGTTTTTAAAATCGTTGAACGATAAGTAGTAGCTATGATTTCCTGACGTACCTGCAGCGTTGCCAAAGAAGATGTCGTTTTTCCCAGACTGCTCTACTGGGATTCGAGGTGCTCCCAGACTTGTTGCCGGCGCTCCCATGTTTGTCGCAGGCACTCCGAGTTGCTCCCAGGCTTGTTGTCGGCGCTCCCAGTTACTCTGAAGGCTGGCAGGTATGCCCTCCAAGGGTCTGATACTCTCCTGAAATTGACACATCTAAGTTTACACTCCACATCCTGTCAGACACTCCTGGAGGCTCCCAGCGAGTTGAATATATTTTGCTGATGCAGGAGTCTGCCCGTTGCAAATACAAGACGCCTCATGTCTGAGTGACCAAATCGATGGATGCTGCGACTGCTGCAGACCACTGATCGAGGTGTAGACAACGCCTGCTGTAGCAATTACCACTGCCTCTGTCTCTGATTCCTCTCCGTATCTTGGGATGGGAGTGTATTTGTAATGATCGCGCGGGCTTCTGGATTAGGGACAGGGGTACTCAGGTATTCAAGACCGCTGAGAGGAGTGGGAGTCCTAGCAATGTCTGGATACGGGACTGGATACAACGCGATGCGTTTGGTCTGTCTGTGAGTTTCCTCCGGGTGTTGCTGAGATACAGCTGCTTGTGCCTGGCTTGGCGGTTGCAGTATTCAGTCACTGTCACATTGTAGCGGACGGGGTGGAAGTCACATGTTGAGTGATATCTGCAATGCGACAATTGGTCAGCGAAGATGAGGGGGTGGAGTTCTCACTCTGGATTGTAGAGGCTACGGAACCCCATCCTTGAGACGAATCCCTCTCGCCAGCCCCTAAGGAAACGCGTCTCTTGGCAGGGAGAAGTGGAGAATTCCCCCAAGACCCACGCTTTTGTTGATTTTGACGATTAGCAAGACTTTGAACATTTCTTACCACCAGTGCCGTGTCAGGGTGAGGGCTTTGGGAAGGCCAAGTCCGATATAGATCGTCAATGTTAAAAATGCACCAACAATTTCGTTTGCATGCTTATGCAACGGGAGGCTAGGTAGACACCTATTTGATCGACCAGGGAGGGATTAGACAAAAAGAAGAGTGACAGTGAACACTGCGCTGGACTCTAAACCATGACAATACTTGGGGACGTGATCCCTTGAGAAGCATCCAAATATGGGGTCAACTGCCATCAGATTGAACTCAGATCAAGCTCAGCATTGATATTCACTGATACAGCAACGTCTGAGGGTCAATTTGCACCGCTTGAAGGGTGTTTATGGCCCCTTCGTGAGGTTATCATAGTATTGCACTCGTTCTTGGCAGAAATTTTCGAACCATCGATTGTGTATATCTTCAGCTTCCCGGAGGTAATCCCCCTTTGGCAGACCTAAAAGCATTGCACAACGAACAGTCACGTATTCTCCATCATATGACATCAGCTGCGTGGGCTTTTTCCACAGATATGCGTGTTCGTTGCCGTGTTGGATGGTTGCACAGTTGGGACAACATGAGACCTGCGCAGTGTGCTCCGAGATGCGTGAGGTCTGAGCGGTGAAAGTGGTGTGAGATTCAGAAGCAATGCCCGGAGTCCTAAACTATCCTCACTGTGAATACTAAACCTCCTCTCGAGGCTTGTCATTCAGGAGCTACCTGGTGGTTGTGCAAGATGAATGCTGGGCCATTTGGTGTTTGTCAACCAACAAAACGCAGGATACACATCAAAATTCTCATATCTCACAAGTAGAACCAAGTAATCGCAGGAACTGGAGTATATATATCCCTTCCTTCTTGCCTACACCTTCAATCTCTTTTCCTCTCGTATTAAACACACCACCAGCATGCTGAACTATCTCGACATCGCACGACTTGCACAAAACAGTGCCTCTCAATCTAAAACACACCCGATAACCTACACAACCTTGTACGTTCCCTTGGGGCTTCCTTCCGCTACATGAATCAGTATGATAATGCGAACACTTCGGATGTAGATTCATTTTCAACTCACAGTGATGGCACAAACAAGCAGCCACAAAGGAAAGGGGATGGCTAGGGAAAAGATGCCAACATTGGTCATAAATCAGTGACTGTCATTGGATCGGAACCGTATGAAAGGATTCATCTCAGATCACATCAGTGGACTCATAGGGACATACAATGTTTGCGGCGTTAAGGAAGAGGGGGCACATAACCTCTTTTATGATATTCCCATTCTTGATCCAGTCGCGACTCGCCACTTTTCACGATTGCAGCTGATGTGGCCACACCATAGGAGCAGGAGTTCACCTTTTTGGGAGTGGTGGGCAGCCCTCCAATCATATATGGGGCAAATGTCTCACATAACCTGCAACCAAATGAACAATTGGAAGTATAAAAACCCCTGTGACTTCGGGGATCAAGTCCATCAATCCATTCCGCAGACAACCAGCTCAGAGAATGATGGACGCACCAGTGAGTGTTTCGCTTGGGACGGTAGCGATGATCCCAGGGAAACGATTGAGCCGCCAAGCTGCCGGCAGTACAAGCCAGGCCAATTCCTGGCTGGTAGACCACTGCATTGGCATGAGATAATGGATAAGGATGAGGATGATGAAAACAGGGTGGATCCCCGAGCGCCGAGCGGTGGATGGAGCCGTCCTGGCGATGCAGATACCAAAGATGATAGCGACGGTGAGGAGGACACCCAGGGCGGTGAGAAAGGGACTGGGAATTGGAAGGCAACAAAGCATGGGAACGGTAATGGGATGGCGACTGCTGACTGGAAGGGGAAAGGGATGGGGATGGGGAAGGCAATGGAGGAAGGGAAGGGGAAGGGAAACAGTACAGGGAAAGGTTTTTTAAACAAACTCCAGGGGGAGATGAGATCTCTTGTGCCGTTGCTTTGCAGTTGCAGCAGGAAATGCATGAGGCAGACTCTAACACGGAGGGCTAACCAGAGCGGGTATATTTAGAGCTGGAACCATCGCTCGCCGTGTCAATTTCCTCAGATGATGATTACAACACTCCCGAGGCGTCAGACGGCGAATATGACTCAGAATATCATTCTGATGTGGATATGCGCAGGGAGGATGATGTGGACGCACAGTGTGGCGTTGATTTTCACGGCAATGTGGACATGGAAAGGGATGGTGACGATGAAGAAAGGGAAGATGAAGACGAGGAAGATGAGGCGGAGGATGATGACGATGAGGAGCAGGATGAGGATGAGGATGATTGCAAAGAACCTCGGACGATTGGCCAGGGGGAGATGGTCAATCCCTCTCCTGACCATGAAGATACCTTGGTAGAGGATCAGCCAATTGAGCTACCTGAGCAAGGCCAGGAGATGCGTGAACATACGCCACAGACATAACCACCGGGGCCTGCCAGACGGCCTCACACTGCTGAGCCACGCCCCGGACCACAAACTTCAGTGACTCATCCCCTCAGTGTACTGGGGTTTTTGGGCCGTGTGACTCCGCAAAAATCTCGCCCAGTAGTGCCAACCCTTGCGAGATGCTGAGCCAGCCGGAAACACATGGATGTACATGTGGATCAGCAACTGCTCGGCGAATCGGCAGATGGCGACAGTCTCCCAGATGACTCTCTTCCCAATGTCCCTCTCCCCAATGTCCCTTGGCCAGATTTCCCCCTCCCCGAGGTCCCTCTCCTCGATGCCCTTCTCCCTGGCCCCCGGATGACTTGGTATGGGATGAGCGAACCCATCCTCGTGTTGCTGAGGAGGTGATAGTTGTTGAGTTCAGGTTAGGGTCGGGTTCTTGCCTTGTTTGTTTCATTTGTTCTTATCTATCTATCTCAGGCATTGATCATTACACACATCGCGAGGTGATTGCATCACTCAGGGTTTAATTCTTTCATGGGTTTTATATCGGTATTGTTTCATTCATAGTATTATGGGATATTGCGCATGCAGCGTTTTTGTGACTCCTGGCGTGTACGGTACCTTCTTGTGGCGGTGCTGGGGCGCAAATGATCTCTCAATGTAGCTGATAGTATCGTGTGCTTACACCCACCAGGCAGCACAGGCACAGGACCAACTTTGGTCCCTGTCTACAGTGTATACTCCACTCCTCGGGTGTCATCTACAATGCCGGATATGACCCCTTCCCGTTGCCCCGAATTTTTGTGCCGAAAGATGTTCACCTCACACAGCTGGCGACTTCAAAATATCAAATTACACCATCCTGAACAGCTTCAAGTTCAATGCCAGAGGTATCGGACTATTCGCAGCGCTCCCCGACGCGTTGAATCTGCTCAGCGTCATGAATTCCACTCTAACAATGATTCAGCGGAAGACATGGACGCGGTTCTGTACGTCGAACACTTTGAAAACATCGCAGACTCGGAGTCTCAACTAGCGCCGCCTCCCCTCCTGCGGACAGGAACATACCCTGGCGCCAGCACTCCTTTGAGCGGTAACGTTACGAAGCCATGGGAATGCAAAGATCAGAGTTGGCTTAAGATGAACCTACAAACAATGTCTACTGCACGTTCGCGACGCATGAAGAGTACAAATATATCCAGCGTGGGATCAGGAAGATGAGTATAAAGACGTACTATGACAACGTGCTGAAGGAAGAAAACACTGCTCTGCATTTCCCAAGCTTCATATATGGGGATAGAGTCCAGAAGCTCATGGCTAGCATGCCAGATGAACAGGCTCTCATAGAGTGGGAACTACACACTCTCGAGGATATGAGACGGAATGACAATCACCAACGCCCTACCAAATACTGCAGTCGAGACATCGTCAAAAGCATGAAATGAGTGATGCGGCACCCAGCCTACACCGAGCATCTCATTTACACCCCTCCGTGTTGCTTTAACAGCGATATCCCACCGAAATGCCTATATGCTGAGATCCCCTCTGCGGCCAGGTTGTGAGTGACACAGGTAAGGATAAATACTCGAAGATAATCACATGCTAATCGACGTTAAGTCAAAGCTCAGAGTGGGGGATACACGTGTTCCTTTAATCTTCATGTCCTACAGAACACATCTCTTGAATATTGCTGTCGACAAGAAGGAGTGGCCTGTATATATGACAATTGGCAATCAATGTTCGAAGATCTGCCAGATGACCTCAACGCACAGCGTGGTAATGGTAACTCTTCTGCCGATTCCGATCAAGAACCGCAATATTCCTCAGGAGATGCTGGATGAGCAGCGGCAAACAAACCGAGAGGTGCTGAATGAAGTACTCTGGCGGCTACTCCAGCCTCTCATCTTTGAACAAAATCTCAGCGCTGAGAGGGGGTATTACAACATTCTCTGTGCAGATGGCAACTTCAGGCGTTGCTAACCGGTTTGGGCAGCATGGCTTGCAGATTGCCCAGTGTATAGGGACCTACATCATCTCGAGCGGCATGTCTGATTTTGGTGCAAGCGTCCAAAGATCCAACTTGGAGATTATGTCCCTCCTGACAAGCAAAACCCCCGGCGGGATCACAACCTATATAGAACTCTCAGCGATGCCAACACTGAGGCAGCTGAAGCCGAACTCTAGTCGCATCATGTACAACGGGGATTAAATGTGTTTCGACATATTCTCCGTATCATCCACGACCTTCCGAAGCCTGACCTCCTTCATACAATGCAGATCAGCATGCTTGACCGCCTCCAGAAATGTATTTTTCACTTCAAGGAGACGCACGCACAGTTTGACAGGTACAATGCAATCTGGTTATCTGTGCCAGCTTACCACGACCTCACACTAGAAAATTAGTCACATGAGTAAGTTTCACAATGGAAAGCAAAGGAGATGAAGGAAATGGGCCAGTACCTGCTTGGAGTGGTACCCAGTCTCTACGATGCGGAAGCCGCGCTCAGCGTCCCAAATTGAATTGTGCAATCGTGTGTTCACGGGCATTGTTAGAATTCTATATGTATGCTCGCTATAAATCTCACCATGATGCAAAATTGAGCTACATGGAGGACGCCTTGCATTGTTTTCGCACGTTCAAAGATGTTTTTATACATGGTTGAGATGGCAAGATGGCGATTGGCCAAAGCCAATCCCCTGAGAACAGATCTCGTGAAGAAGCGAAAGGTACAAGAGGAAACAAATGCTGAAACTTATATACAGTCCAGCAAGCAGCGCAAGATGGATGCGTGGCGGGATAATATCAGCCACGGGATAGATGTTTCAAAGAAGATAGATGCCGACTTCAACTTTCCGATGATCCACTTGATGTCTGATTGGGTCAAACAGATTCATCGATATGGTGCCTTGCAACAGTATTCTGCCAAGAGACATGAACAAGCAAACAATATGATCCTCAAAGATGGTTGGAACGCCTCCAATCACAATCTCAACTACCTGCCGCAAGTAATCATCTTCCAGCGTCACATTCTCTGTGTTGAAATGAGAGAGCTCAATCTCAAAACCCTCGCTCAGCGTCGGGAGATTAGCGCTGCCCTCTTCAAAGTCCTCCCTTCTGGTACTGATCTGGCTGCCCCCCTCAGCTCCCAATCATATGTGAAATCCGAATTCATGGGACCCCGAAACCGCCATGATGGCAAGCATCCTGACGCTTTGATCGAGGACTTCTTAGCATCACTCTACAATATGCAAGACGCACCAGACCACGTGGCATTATACGGCGGCACGTGGGAGTATATCGAGCATAAAAGTCGTAACAAGACGTATATGTCTGATGAACAACTGCACGCAATGGAGCTCCGTATTTTCCATGCTATCACGGTTCAAGTTGAGAGTTTGGAAGGTGAACGCATATCTTGGATGTGTCGATGCACAGGAAGCCAGAGCTGACGCGGAGGGGACCGACAGAATGACTGGGTGTGGGTAAAGCAACACCCGAGGAGGGGTTATGGCCCGCTGAATGGGCGTCACCCATGGCAAATGCAACGACTATTCACACTCAAGCTCCTAAACAAGGATTGGGCTTTTGTTGAGTACTGGTTAGCCCTGGTGTTCACCACAATACCTGAAAACTCAGGTATCTTGGATCCCGTCGCGCAATATGTACAAGTGACAAAACCACCAGCAGTCTTCGCATTGCAAGTTTTGAGCTGTGGGAAACATTGGCGGCTCCGCGCATGCATTTCCAGTGATAGCTACTAGTAGTAAGACAGGAGACTGAAGGAACGAGCGAAGGATTGTCAATACCCACATAGATCTGGTGACTTGGGATGATGTGAATGATTAGTAATGAGAGGATTGCATTTTGCGCGCAGGAAGGAGGAACGCGAGGAGAGATTTTCACAGCGTCACCCATCGTATTGCTATCCTGATGCAAGCAAGGACCCAATGAACCCTTTCCGACGTATGGTCACATTTGGCCACAACGCCAGGGTGTTCCTTTCAAATAGGATACAAACAGTGCGAGAACAAACGGTGATAGCGTGATCTGAGGGGAATATGTAATGCATCGGGTGGTATTGACCCCGGGCGCGGAGTAATCCGCCACCGGTGTGTCTCTGACGGCTCCGATTGAGCACGTCCACTCTGACGCAGCTTCTTCGCACGGACGGAAATGTTTTTTCACTGATGCAGAGTATAGCGACCTACATCATCCCCAGCGTGATGTCTGTTTTAGGTGCGAGTGTCCAAAGAACGAACTTGCACTTTATGTCCCTCCTGACATGCAGCACCCCAGGCGGGATCACAACCTATATAGAACGCTCAGCGATGCCAACACCAGGGCAGCCAATGCCGAAGATTTGTCGCGCAATGCTCACCGGCAATTCAACGTGTTTTGAAATATTCCCTGTATTTTGAGCAACCTCCCGAAGCCCGACCTCCTCCATACCATGCACATCGGCATGCTTGACCACCTTCAGAAGTGGATTTTGCACTCCATGAAGACGCCCGAACGGCTCGACAAGTATAATGCAATCTGGTTATCTCTGCCTGCTTACCACGACATCACCTCAAAAAATAAGTACTATGAGGACGTTTTCCATAGGAATGGGAAGGAGATGAAGGAAATGAGCCAGGACCTGCATGGAGTTGTAACCCAGTCTCAACGGGGTGGAAGACCAACTCAGCATCGCAAATTCAATCGCGCAATTGAGTGCACAAAGGCATCGTTAGAATTCTGTATGTATGCTCGCTATAAATATCACAATGATGGAACATTGAGCTGCATGGAGGATGCCTTGCATCGTTTTTACACCTTCAAAGATGTTTTCTTACTCGGCTGAGCCGCCACACAGGCAAAGGCCTAAGCTAATGCCCTGAGACTGGAACACGTGCAGGAGTGAAAAGTAGACAAGGGAACACATGTTGAAACTTGAACACCATCCAATATGCGGCGCGTGATGAATGCCTGGCAGGAGGATATCAGCCACGGGATAGATGTTTCCAAGGAGTGAGATGCCAACTTCAACTTTCTGATGATCCACTTGATGTCTCATTGGGTCAAACAGATTCGTCGAGGCATAGCCTTGCAATAGTATTCTGCCGAGAGACATGAACAAGCACATGAAGCAAACCTCAAGCACGGTTGGAACGCCTTGAATCACAATCTCAACTACCTGCCACCAGTAATCACCATTCAGCGTCGCATTGTCTGTGTTGAAATGAGAGAGCTCAATCTCCAAGCCCTCGCTCAGCGTCGGGAGATTAGCGCTGCCCTCTTCAAAGTCCTCCCTTCTGGTCCTGATCTGGCTGCCCCCCTCAGCTCCCAGTCATATGCGAAGCCCAAAATGATGGCAACCCACAACCGCCGTGATGGAAAGCATCCTGACACTAGGATCATGGATTTCAGAGCATTCCTCGTCAATACGCAAGAAGCAAAGCACTTTGTTGCAATACACAGTGGCACGCGGGAGTGTATCAAGCATATGAGTGGTAACAAGATGTATATGTCGGATGAACATCTGCACACAATGGAGCACTGTCTTTCCCATGGTATCAAGGTTCAAGTTGAGGGTTTAGAAGGTGAACACATATCCCAGAGGTGTCGATGCACAGGAAGCCAGAGCTGGAGAGGAGGGAATTGACAAAATGACTGGGTGTGTGAAACAACGCCCAGGGAAGTGTTATGGCGCGCTGAATGGTCGTCTCCCGTGGCAACTCCAACTACTATTCAAAATCAACCTCCTAAACAAGGATGGAGCTTTCGTTGAGTACTGGTTAGCCCTGGCGCTCACCACAATACCTGAAAACTCGGGTACTTTGGAACCCATCTTGCAGTTTGTTCAAGTGAGGAATGCACCGGCAGCCGTTGCTTTGCAAGTATTCAGCATGGGCAACATCATCGGGAGCGCACACGTAATTCCAGAGATAGCTATCAGTCGTAAGACAGGAGACCACAGGAACAAGCGATGGAATGTCAATAGCCATGCAGGTATGGTAACTTGGGTCGATGTGTATTATTAGTACAGAGAGAATTGCAATATGCATGTAGGTAGAAGGAATGCGAGGAGAGATCGTCGCAGCATCACACATTACATTGCAATCCCGATGCGAGCGTGTACCCAATGAACCCATTCTGACGTCTGGTCACAGTGGGCCGCAACGCCAGAGTGTTTGTTGACAACAGGAGACTGATGGAGCAAGAAGAAACGGTGAATCCACAATTGGCGGGAGAATTGCAACAGGACGCATGGAATTGACACTGCGTGCAGAGCAATCCGCCACCGGCGTGTCTCTGACGGCCCTGACGGAGCGCATCCACTTTGATGCAGCCATTCCGCCCAGACGGGCATGGCTTTTGCTGATGTTTCCTTTGGTAACGATGGTAACGTAGTGGACAAGGAAGAGAATTGGGCGATGCAGATGGGGACAATATGGAGGCTATGAGGGGATGAAGGCAATCAGAGGTACATCATAAGCAATTGGGTGTAGCCAAAACCATCGTTTGTTTTGTACCAACCTGAACAGGAGTAGTACTAGCCATATCACGAACAGTTAAGTAACATGCACACAGAATCAACTTCTAGACCAGAGTCTCGTAATGAGATCCCCCATCTCGTCTCTTGTCTCTCTTTCTCGTCTTCAACTCTACCATCGGTGCAGAACATGAAGTTAGGTCATCCATTTCTATCACTTCATGCTTTGATTCTGAGGTAACACCACATACAGCATATGCTGAGTACTTCATCAACCCAAGATTCAACTTCCTCATTCTCCTAGCCAGTCTCTCATCTCTTATCTCTAGACAGGCCATGTTACACTCTACTCTCTACATTACCATGACTACAAGTTAACTAATACATTGAGTGTTAGCTTCTGTCATGCCTCTCTCCCAATCTACCACATCAACATTAGACATCTCCAGATCAACCACTGTCAGAGTATATACTTACAGATCAACTACCTCCAGATCGGCCACCTCAAGGTAGACCACCTCCAGGTCGATCATCTCCAGATCAACTTTCATTGGAATGGACCACCTCCGCATTAACCACCTCCAGATTATCCACTGTCAGATTGACTATCTCCAGATTTACCACCTGCATATCCATGCACTCCAGATCAACCACCTCCGGCGCATGCACCTTCAGATTAACCATCTCAAGATCAACCATCTCTATGTACACCACCAATTTTGCTCAATCATCACCTCCAAGCTTATCTCTGAGTGCACTCAATCGTGGCCTCCAAGGGCATCATCCAATCCACTGGAGCAGGCTCTCGAAGTGCATTGCAATGTTCACACAATGACAGCCTCCATGTGTATCTCCACACTTGCTTGATCTCATACTACAAGTATATCTCTAAGTTCACACAAACAATGCCTATGAATGCATCGAATAGTTTACTTGATCTCCACCTCAACGTGCATCTCAAAGTATATGCAATCATGACCTCCAAGTGCAATTTCAATCTTGCTCAATCATGGCCTCCAACTGCAGTTCTAAATTCTCATGATCACTGCCTCTTAATCCATGTCTGAACTCGTTCCATCTTGGCCTCCGAGCACATTATTATGCTTACTCAATAACAGGCTCCATGTTCATCTCTGAGTTCACTCCATCTTGGCCTTTGAGCGAATTGCCATTTACACACACCCAATGCCTCCCTGTGCACCTCCAACCTTGCTTGCTTACTGCCTCCACATCAGCAAAGTGTATTTTGTCTCTGGGAGTGTTTCAGAGTTGTTGGACCAGAATCCCAGGGTAGTCAAATTCCAGAGTTGACTGGACCAATGCAGTGGCCCTGAGGTGCAACTGGGACTGATGCAGTAGCCTTCAGGTGCACCTTGGAACTGAAGTGACAAGTCATGCCAAGACTTAGAAGGTCTTGTGACAACCAGGGAAGCATCTGATAGTGCCAACAACAAGCCTGGGAGCACCAAGGACAAGCTTGGGAGCACTGACAACAAGCCTGCGAGCATTGACAACAAGCTTGGGTGCACCAGAAAGTGCAGGCAACAAGCCTTGGAGCGCAGAACACAAGCTTGGGAGCACTGACAACAAGCCTGGGAGCTCTGACAACTAGCCTGAAAGCGCCGACAACAAGTCTGGGAGCACCTCCAATCACTGTAGAACAGTGTGGGAATAACATCATGCTCATTCTCTTCTATGTATCTATGTATCTATTTATCTGTATAACTATGAAATCTACACACAGTATATCTGGACTGGCTGCAGGCCTTGCTTGAGAGTAATTCAAGGTGCACCTGAAGATGACAATGGAGTGAACTCAAAGATATGCTTTGGAGGCTGAGATTGAGTGAACTCCAAGATTCACTTGGAGGCCATCATCAGGCAAGCTGGGGGACTCACATGGAGGCTGAGATTGAGTGAACTCAGAGTTGCATGTGGAGGCCGTAGTCAAGCAAGTTTGGAGATGCAGTTGGAGAGCCTGATTTTGCTGACTTGGAGGCCATGATCGAGTGAATTTGAGGATACACTTGTGGGCCATGACTGAGCGAGATTGGTGATGTACATTGAAACAGTTGATGGGAGGTGCACCAGGAACTATGATACTATGCATCAGTGAGTTACAGTAACACGCAACATTGGGAATGAAATGAGGTGACTGTTCCTGTGAGCTCTCATGGGGAGCTAGCTGGTGGCAGTCGATTTAAACGGAGACATGTCGCAAGGTGAAGCAACAGTAAGTGGTCAACCCATCATCATGAGCATAAAGGGAAGACAGACAGTATGGGGTGTATACTGTATTTGGTGTATGCAGTACTCGCTGTGTGCTGTACTCAGTCTCAACTCATGATCATGGCATGGAGAGGTAGAGAGGGATGAAATAACTTTGTGTTCTCCAATGAGGAGAGAGTTTTGGACACGAAAGAGAGATGAGGGATCAAGATGGGAATGATACGGAGGATATGAGTGGATATGAGAAATCAGGGGTACAACTTGACTGATTGGGTTGAGAACACCTCGTATTAGTGATTTTACCCGGCAGATTGGGAGTCATACCTGCCATACTGGGAATGGAGAATTGACTCGCACACGAAATTCGCTTCAGTCTGAGTATCACATGCTGATCTCCCGCATCTCCACTCATCTCTTTCTATCTTATCCTCAACTCTACCACGACCTTGTAACATGAACTTAATTCATCCCTCTCTATCTCTCCGTGCTGTGATCATGAGTTAACACCGAGTACGTCATACACCCAATACTGCATACCCTCAGTACTATATTACCCCAAGATCAATTGTCCTGCTCTTTGACAGTCTCTCATCTCTAGTGTTAGCAATGGTTCCGGACTGTCACTGTGGGTCCGGGTCAGTGTCCAAACTGAACCGTTGCCAAATTGGCAGTGCGAGTCATCAATAAACCCGAACCGTCAACTTGGGTATGGTTCGATGGTAAACTCCCAACCCATCTGAATAAGGTGGGTTGTCAGTGGGTTGCCCAGCGGGTCAATCCATAGATTCATTTAAAGCTCTTGTTTTTGGAGTTTGTTAATAGTATCTTATCAAAATCGCGTTTTCAACAACCAATAATATGTTTTTGCATGCCTGGCAGCTTGCAAGATCAATTGATTTGGAAACGGTGTTATAACTTTGATATAGTGTATGTTTGCCTATCAGGGCGGTCAATAATTCGGTTCTGAACATCAAGATCCATGCGACTCCTCAATTAATAAATATGCAACAACTAAAACTGTTGATGCTCCGTTGATGCTCATTTTTAGGATGAGGTGGGGAGCATGCTGCTGTTGGTTTTGCCAGTAAAGGCTGCCAATGTCTGATAAATGGATGTCTGCAACCAATCAGAACATGAATTACCCAAGATGCAAAAATAAAAATCGTTGACAATCCAGTGAAGCTCATTCTCAGGATGCGGTAGCAAGCATGTCGCTGTAGTTTTTCCCAGTAAAGGCTGCCATTATCTGATGAATGGATCACTGCAACCAATCGGAACATAAATTACTCAGGATGCAAAGCTAAAAACCGTTCATGCTCCGTTGATGCTCATTCTCAGGATGCGGCAGGGAGGATGTCACCAAAGTTTTTCCCTGTAAAGGCTTTCAATATCTGATAAATGAATGTCTACAACCAATCGGATAATAAATTACCCATGATGCAAAGCTAAATATCGTTGACACTCCATTGACGCTCATTCTCAGGATGCGGCAGGGAGCACGCCGCTGTCTCATTTGCCTATAAAAGATGCCACTATATTGGTTATACATTACAGCAACCAAATCACAGTTTAGTTACTGTACTTACAAATCTACAAATCGTTGATGCTCTGTTGACGCTGATTTTACTGTATCATCCATTCAACATCTGCTGCCATCAATAATAGTTTTCATCATGATTTGAACTGATTGGTAGTCTTTCTGACAGATTGAGACTTGGCCTTGTGGCAAAGCCGAGCACAGTAACATTCTTGCCCTGTTTGCTCTCACACGACCAAAATTTATGTGTCTTGCCAAAAGCTTCATTGCACCTGCTATGCATCTGTTGATCAACCGATATTGACAAGCTACTGCTCACCATTCGCCCTTAATATATCACTAACTAACACTCTCAGTCACGATACATAAAGAAGCTGGTGAAACATTGCCGCATTCTGTCCTACTTTCTGTTCACCCCCATATTCCTCCTCGTTTCAATTGCATTGACCGTCACCAACACCTCTTCAACCTGTCTCTTTGACTTCCATGTAGGCCGAATCAATTGGGGAAGATGTGGCGAGGCGCAGACATCCCGCTGCTCTGGGCATTCAGGATCCTCGATGCTATTGGCTTGCTCTATATCAGATTCGAAGTTTGCCGAACAATCGTCTTCGCTGTCATTTGCATTGTCAATGTCCCCATTCCAGTTAATCCAATCTTCAGTGTCCGAAATGCTTTCTGGTGCGCTGTCCTCATCACATTCTACTGCATGACGGTGGAGTATCCGGATTCGGCGGGCATTTAATAGTTGAGTTCGCCCTCCAGGGAGGTCGTTTGCAGACAAAGGTGGTGGCAATGGAGATCTTTCTGACATTTTAAATGCAGTCACACCATCAGGTTGAAAGAGTGACCATGATGCTTTGACAATCTCTTCCATGTTGGAAATGTATCTCACGGCAGTCATCTGCTTGTATTCAGCGCGAGATTCCTTCTGGGTAGCATGTAGGTTTTGGCTGCCCTGCCACATCTCCAAAATGTTGTGAACATTGGTCATTCTGTGCAATGTCCATTCCTCCGCCTCTTTCTTCATTTCCGTGTTGTTTCCGGTGTTCATTGTATACAATAGTGCATCAGCGCCTACCAAAATCCCATTATTGGCTCGAGCAAACTACCTTATCACCATATTATGGCGAGGAATCTCGCCTGTGGTGTTTGACTACCTCCAGCCGATAACCTCTCGGCCTAGGGATATACTGGCCGGGACTCTGACACCATGTGGTATGATAGAGAATATGTAGCGCACCACGTTGGGGAGATTCGCGTACTTTGAGTGCATTTCCCCCTGTTGACTTCACCAGTCGGCTATGTCCGGTAACCAAAATGTACTGCTAATCTCCATTGGGTCGGACTGGTAATCAGGGAGATTGGGATTAATTGGCCCCCAGTTCTTCGGTGCTTCAGGTGGCGAATCCAAATGGAGCCTGGCCGCGGTCAATAAGCGTGCTGCGTGATAGCGTTCTCCGGGTGTTGTCTTGGCCGCAATGATAGGCGTAAAGTATTCTTCATCTGCGCTGGCCGAATTATATGGATCGAAAGATGATCGACAAGATCCTGAAGCCGTTGCCAAGGGGATGAGATTACTCCTTGGTAAGCTTTTGTGTTTACTGACCGGCACGTGTCTATGTTTGGCACATTATTCATTCTCCACATACCTCAGAAAGGCCTGTTGGTATTTGGTAGTATAGGATGTCCCGTGCTCAGGATGTATATCCATTCCCTGGTCCCACTATCTAAGTGATCGCAACTTCCGGACTGGATTGGGGATATGTGCAGAAATGAGAGGCATACCCGTTGTTGGAGTCACTTCAGCGTGATAATAGGAGAGCATCTGTCGTGCCAACTTCATTGCGAAGAACAAGTGTTCCTTCCATTGACTCCGTTTCTTAGCCAATGCTCACATCACGCCATCCATGTCATTGACCATGTCATTGTACACTGTCAAAACGTGATGCAATGTGACTGTGTGAGTCTTCGACATCCACAGGATCCAATATCGGAATGGCCTCAACACTTCCATGACAATCTTTACAATGGTCCAATCATTGTGTGTTGTGAAGAGTGGCCTTTGATCGCAGAATGTTGGGTTTTTCAGCTACTCATGTGTGAATTCGCGTAATCGGAGGGCGCTCTTGAGCAACTCCAGTGTCAAGTTCCAACGTGTCTTCACATCCATAATCGGTAATACAGTGATGTGGACTTTGGCTTGTTGACAAACATTAAAGTCATTTCGACGACGAGGTGTTAGTGTAATGAATACAGCAAGCATTCTCTGCTACATGAAGATCGGTTTCAGCACTTTCAAAATATCTTGGAATACGTACTTGCTCAATCATCTTTGCTAAACCTGGTTTCATGGCCCACACTGTATATATTCTAGTGTTGCCCTCTTTTCGAAACCTTTGACTCTTCCCAATGTCTATGCTTTCATTCTCTCCAAATTGCTGATCGCGCTCATGCGCTTCCCAAGACTTGGTGCGGCCATTTACACCAAGACCCCTCATGAATGCACCTAAAGCCAGCTGTATGACGTGCGCCATGCATGGTATGTGGTTCCTCAATGCGGGCCACTCGATTCCAGAGTCCTCAAGGGTTGATTGCAGCTCGCGTGTCATCGAGTAATTTGAGGAGGCATTATCAGTCGTAATTCCAAGCAAACAGCCGTTGGTAGGCTCAAAACAATCAAGCATGTCGTTCAAATGAACTGCTAGTCTTGCTCCCGTATGTTTGCCATTGACCTATCATCTATACTTAGCTTACGAAATGTGACAAGAACTGGTGATCAATCTCATTAAAGAAAAGTTGAAATTCATGCAATGCCCAATTTCGATCTATAAGGTATGCAAAGACCAACATTACGTCTAGTTTGTTCATTGAAGTCCATCCGTCCAAAGCCAAAGTAACTGTACTTTGTGACGGCAATTGCTTCTTAATTGCATCCTTGGTCAGCACATATTCCCACTGGCAAATCTTGCTGAGGGTTGTAGCGGATGGCAGCACTAGATCATCGTGTAATGCCTTATATCACCGTCGTAGCTCTAGATCTGATATAAAGATCGATGCATTATGAGCTGAAACAAATCCTAACATGAGGTAGCGATTCCATATGTCTTTGTGAAATTCGGAAGTTTCAAAGTCCTTGGCTGCCAGTTGAGACCAGTTTGTGCGTCATCTCCGTCAATATGGATCCACCTGGATGTCAAATCTCATCTTACTCTGACAACATACTATTGTGATTCCTCGACTTGCTTGCCTCTTAAGAATGGCCAAGGCTGTTTCTTCGACGATCGAACTAGTCAATTCAGTAACCTCCGACTCTGATGAGTCGTTTAACTGCGCGATGAGATCTTTTGCCAGCAAGTGTTTCATTATTGAGCTAGTCCAATGTTAGGATGGATGGCGAAGAAGTTGATGACAAACAATACATTTGATCCCAGGGCTACTGGTTCCCTCAATTCCGCAGTGTGAATAGAATCGCCAAGAAGGCACATGTCTAGAATTATTCCAAGCAATAGGCAGCTTCGAGTCTACATTCATTGAAGCCGACCAAGCATCGAAGATGATTTGTAAATCATGGTCACTCAAATCTCGAATAAATACACGTTGATTTTTGGAAGAGATCATAACCTCGAGCAATGAGGTGTTCAAAGATCTTGAATCCGACATGGTGGTAGGAATTAGAAAGCGGAGTCATCCGACTAGAAAGACTGTTGAAGGTTACGATACAGCATAGCAGACTTGAGGTTTTCAATATGGACTCTACTGCTACATGTAAAAAAATCAAATCTGTAAGAGATTGCATTCTTATTTGTGAAGTTGTATAAAAGGTCAGATTGCAAAGACTGACCGCGTAAAACTTGATTTAGGAACAGCACAATGCAGTTCATTGCTGTGTAGCATTCTTAGCCTCCACAAGAACTGTTCACACTCCACGGGCGCTCAATTGCAGGAGGCAGACGCGATATCGTCACTAGCACTTTTGCCAATACAGGCTGCCGATGGGTTCATTGTGGGTTATCTGCATTCCACTGCCGTTAGATTATCCAAGATGCGAGATCAAAAATCGTTGACTCTCCATTGATGCTCCATTGAGGCTCCATTCACTCTCAGTTGAAGCTCCGTCGACATTCATTTTGGGACATGGTAACGATCTTGTCGTAAGCATTATTGCCTAGCAAGGCGGCCTACAATTCCATTATAGATAAATGTAGTCGCATGGCCCGTTGATTTTCCGAGATGCAAGCCCTACAATCATTGACGCTCTGTTGACACTGATTTATAGGGCATAGTGACGAAGTCGTCGAAAGCATTATTGCCTACAAACGCGGCCGATAGTTCTTTTATGGCTTAATGTCGCCACATAGCCCTTGCATTTTGCACGATGCAAGGCCAAAAGTCGTTGACACTCCGTTCACTCTCAATTTTAGAACATAGTAGGGATGTCGTGGCAACCATTTTCGCCTACAAAGGCGGCCGATAGTTTGAATATGGCTTATGGTGGCCGCATAGCACCTGCATCATACATCATGCAAGTCCAAAAGTTGTTTACACTCCGTTGACGCTCATTTTTAGGATATAGTAACGATGTTGTCACAACCATTTTTGCCTCGGAAGGCGGCCGATAGTTTGACTATAGCTTAATGTCGCTGCACAGCACTTCAATCTTCAATGATGCAAGGCCAATAGTCGTTGACGCTCTGTTGACACTCATTTTTAGGACATAGAGGCGATGCTGTCGCAACGATTTTTGACCATAATGGAGGGCTATAGATCGTATATTTGGTTAATGTTGCTGCGAAACCATCTGGATTATCCATGATGCAATGCCAAAAATTGTTGACACTCCGTTGACGCTCACCATTGAGCTCACCTTAGAGACAAACTAAAAGTCATTGGGTGCTCAACAATTGTACATATAAGCCATACAGTCTGTTTTGGCAGCCAGTGTACAGTTTTGATGTAGTATTATTTGAATCCGAAATCTTCGAGACATCGGGGTTTCTGAGCCACCACTATACACGTCATTTGCATGATGAATGGCTTAGGTCCATTGAGTTTCAGCGCTAGCTGCTAGTGTAAGCAACGGGTGGGGGTAACCCCCAGCGGTCTGGGTTTGGACCGGATTGACAGTTCAGTTCGGTTCCAGAACTGTCCGAAAAGCCGACCCGCTCTATCTTGGTGGGTATGATGCCCAGACCAGACATAAACCCACGGTTTCCTAGCTGGGGTAGAACCGGCCCATGGTTCCATTTTGAGGTTCCTATAATTTTGGCTGCAATTAAGTTTTCGCATTCGTGTCGTATCACGACATTGTATATACGTAAAACATGTAGTTTAACGAGCTCTTTCACCCCTTGGTCTCCAATTTGAACTCTGATCAATATTCGTTCTGTCGCTATGAAATAACACCCAAAATCACGCCCAACTCGCGGGTTTTCGATAGTTACACAAGGAATATTACTCAGATTCAAAATCGCAGACCTGCGGGTGAAAGAGCTTCTAAAACTGCACAATTCATGTATACATCATGTGACACTACAGTCAGAACACGAATAGTTAATTGCAGAGGAAATACCGGACTTCCAAGGGCCGTGTTTTCTGGTGGGAACCGGCCTAAAGGAAACTGACCCGGTTACTCGTGTGGTAAGATGCGTTTCAATTATTCGGTTCCTGTTCCAACCCTAACCCGGAACCCTTCTGGCGGTTTGGAACCATGTCTAACACTAGTTGCTGCCGGCAATATACCGCATGAAAATCCATGCACTAGTCTTAGATAGTTTTGGCCCAACGTCCTCACCATTCCTTATCCAGTTGATTTTCCTTAATTTCCATATCGTACAATAAGCAAAATTCAATTTTGCGACCATGTGCAGGAGTTCTGTGTGGAGAGTTATGTAGTTGGCTGCATGGATTGATACTGCCTGAAGCCTGTCATTTATCCGGGTTTCGGATGTGCTTTGACCGCTCCTTCTATGAGTCTTATGACAACACCGACTTAAACTTTGTTAGTAAATTTCATCTCAAATTTAGGATTTGCGTTTTCATTTAACCGTAACAGACAACACCATATACAGTTCATTGTTCGTCAATTCACTTGATATGGAGTGTAGAACAGTCGCATGGCCCGTATGACCCTTGCACACACACTGACGAATAATCCTGTCTCACAATTTGGTCACTGAAATCCGGACAGAGCTGTCACGTAACTAAGTAGGTACAAATTGCATTCACTCAAGATACGTCTTCAAAGATACCTATTTGGCCATTTACTTCTCCAGTGATTCAGGACTCTTCACCATGTCTTCGTCGAAATCCAATTTCTATATTATTATTAGCTAGTGACGATTTATGCACGGGTAAAAGCGTACGGGATGAAATAGCTTCGCAATCTCCATCTGTGATGAATTGGGTATGGCGTCAGGCATCAGCGATACCATGTGATTGTCTGCCTGAGGATACCCTGAACCCAGCATCATTTGACTACTGCCCTGTCGAGATGTCACTTGTGGCATATGTGATCATCTGGGGACGATATCAAGAACCTGCATAAGCTCTCCAAATGTTGTCGGTGATGGTTTGGCTTCTGTTGTGGCTGTTTGGGGCTTCATAACTGCCGGAACCTTCAATTCAGTCATCCCATACTTCATATCTCTCTCAAAGTAGTAGTCGGCCGCGTCCCCCCATCCCGGTTGCGTCAGTTCATCAAGGCTCATCTCCTCCTGCCGTACGCTCTCCATGCGGTGCTGTACCGTTTTGGAGATTGTGCCCATCACCCAGCTAGGTTCTTCATCTCCGCTCAGCTTGCCAAGCTCTGTATCTTCTTCATCATCATCCTCATCGTCCCCATCCTCCTCATCTTCGGAACTTGCAAGATCGCTCAGACTGTCTCTGATAGCATTCACCATCTTCTGAAATTTTGTTTCAGGCTTTGTGGTTGTCGATCGTCCATTTTCAACATTCCTCATATGTTCCAGGTCTTGCATAATCGCGCTATCTGCCTCGTGAACCCGCTTTCCTGCCACTGTGGTCTCTCTATCCACATAATACTCGATCCATTTCTGTTTCTCTTCACTGCTTAAAAAGTGAGTTTCCCGTGTTTTCACCGCCAAAAGCTTCATTTTAGATCGTGAGCTGGGCAATGCTCCCAACGCTGGGACCCTTTCTGCCTCCAAGCCACTCTTGCCTTTATTAGATTGATGACGTCTCCGTGTCGATTGCTTCATCAATTTGACATATTTGCCCCCCGGAAGTTGCGAAAGGTTCTTTTTGAGAGCATTGACCTTTGTACCTTGTGTTGACCTTGTCTTTGGGCGAGATGTTGGATGTTGCATAATATGGACCACATGGAGGCAAGCTGCCTCTTTTATGTCAAGGTTGGTAGGTTTGATCAATTTGAACAAAGCAAAATCAGCATTTTGACCGTCACTTCATTGGGAATAATCATGCACACTGTACATCATGACTTGATGGTTAGCTTGTGATTCATGTGAGATCCCGGCGATATCTTGAGAAAAACATCGCCAGACGTCCTTTCAATCGAAGAATGTCCTTTTTATATCCATCAAACATGAAATATCAGCTGTCGTTCATCACGATGTATCCCTGTAAACAATCAATCAACATCGGACCAACTCACTGCAAATGTCGGGACTGTTGGAAACCCCTGCAGCTATATGCAGTGTAGCTATACGCAGCCGGAACCAGATTTAATTGAAGGTGCAAGTTGGCTGTCGCTCATTCCATTTTGACTTGTAGATAACTGTATAGTCTTCAGAACTTCCCACTTCTTTCCGTGATCATCTTCCTTGCCATTCCACAACAGCAAGTCATGGCTCAAGGATCACTTCAACAAGGTGCGATTGGAGCCAAATCGAGTCGAATGACAGGCACTTTAACCAATGTCCCACCTGGTGAGAGACAGCAGCAACGCAGACACCAGTTAGTCCAGCATGGAACTGCAATTGTCGCCACCAAGAATATGACCCAGGACGCACATTTACCCATACTGCGTGAAACCCGAAGCAGCAGGAATGAGAAGCAACACGCGATCGGATGTGAATCAATCCATGTCAAGGTAGACGATGGTCAATTAACAAAGAAACACACAGCCGGGGTACTTAGAGAGCTAGGTGGCCAATGAATCGCTGCCAGTATCGGGAAACCTCCATGGTCGACCAAGGCATTCATCCGCACACTCCGTGAAATTGAACATCACCACATTGTCAGTTCGGGATTGTTTGACGATCAATTTGGTGATAAGCATCCCCCGGAATGGATGAAGCAGGATTCAAAGACCTTAGAGGAGGCTACGGAGTTGTATATGGTTGAGGTAACAGCTAAATCACACTTCAGAAGCAGCAACTAATTTGTTGAAGGTTTTCAACCTGTCAGCTACTATGGCAAGACAAGGAGGTCGGTTACAGCTTGAACAGTCCAACATGCGTCATGCCTTGAATATGGCCAAAATGGCTAAAGGAGGGTTTTCGCGTGCCGCAATAGACAAAGCACAACATCTAATCAAGCAACCTCCCACCAAAGTCCAAGCAGACAAGAAGCAGGGTGTAGTGTTTCCCGGGCATAACAAGGTGAAGGCTGCGATAGAAATACACCCGGGAATGGTTCGTGACAACCAAACGGACGGCTGTCTTCCTTGTCAAAATGTCACAGCAAAGAATTCACAGACTCGCTTGAGGTGCAGAGGCACGGGTGCACCTCTACCATGACCGGCGCCACCGAGGCCCGGAACGCCACCTGCGGCACCTGATGACTGTGAGAGAACTCAAAGCTCCGAAACGGATGGTGTGCCACCTGGATATGTGTATATACATACTCCGCTTCCCAGCGCTCGATTTCTCAATCTTGATCCATATGCCAAGGATCGCATGCGTGAAAAAGATATAATTCCAGATCCGCTGCCTGATTAAGGTCCATCAACAGGTAAGTACACTATCGGCTGGACGGTGATGCAGCTGACAGCCATGGTGTAGACAACAGAAGCCTTTTGAGTGAACATGACAGCGAAGACGAGAGTTGACTGAAGGGAACAAGGTTTTGAGCATTCTTATCATCTACAATTAGCGGACACTTTAAAGTATATTTTAAAGGGTATATTTATATGCATCATTAGAGAACAATGTAGTAATAAAGGAGAACGTACATGAACAGCACAGAACGGCTGCCACAAGACGATTATTTATATGGTATGCCAAAGGGAATGGTTCCATATTGCGGATACGCCCGTGGCAAAATCATCCTCAACGGAGCGTCAATGATTTTGTGTCCTGTAACTCGGATTACAATAACGTGATTTGGTAGTGAATACACATAATGGAAGTGTTGCCACCCTTTATAGGCAAAAGAGAAAGCAACACGCTCCCTGCCCCATCTTGAAAATGAGCGTCAACAGAGTGTCAATGATATTAGGTCTTGTTAGTCTGGTAATGAAGAAGTAATTTTGTAGTGGTTATACATAACAACAGCATTGACAACCTTTATATGCAAAAAAGAAGGCGAGACACTTCCTGCCCCATATTGGAAATGAGCGTCAATGGAGCGTCAACGATTTTTGGTCTTGTGAGATCGGTCATAAAAACACAATTTCGCAGGAGATACACATAATGGATGTGTTGCCACCCCCCATAGGCAAAAAAAAAAAGCAACATGCTCCCTACCCCATCTTGAAAATGAGCGTCAACAGAGTGTCAACGATTTTAGGTCTTGTTAGTCTGGTAATTAAGAAGTAATATTGTAGTGGTTATACATAACAACAGCATTGACAACCTATATACACTAAAAAGAAAGTGAGACGTTCCCTGCCCCATCTTCAAAATGAGCGTCAACGGAGCATGAATGATTTTTGGTCCTGTAAGTTGGGTAATAAAACGGCGATTTGGTAGTGATTACACATAATGGAAGTGTTGCCATCCTTTATGAGCAGAAAAATGAGCGACAAGCTCACTGCCCCATTATGAGAAAGTGCGTCAATGATCTTGTGCCCTCGATCATGGTTTATCGATGCACGCTGAGGCTGTCAATGTCCATATACTCAGTTTTGTCTGTTTTTCTACTCTAAAACACTTGTGAACACTTAGTCGCACCTTTGTGAATGGAATAAGTTGTTACTGTTCAGGAGGCTATCGCGGGAATATCACTTGCTTATTTCTTCATAGAGGCTGCCAATCAGTTGTTTATAGATATGTGCGATTAAGCGCCACTTAGATTACCCAAGATGCAAGACCATCAATTGTTGACGCTCCATTGACGCTCATTTTCAGGATGGGGTAAGGAGCGTCAGTCTACTTGTTTGCTATATAAAGGCGGGCAATACATCAGAAAATGACAATGAAGTACCATAGTCAATATTTTGCAATTATCAGTAGGATATCTGAATGCGACCATAAATAGAAAAACCTGAAACTCAGAACCAGAGATTGGACCCGACAGGGCTAGTAAATCCCGGCAAAATCCGCTGGTTGACCGGTACGGGTCCGGGTTTGGCCTGCCAAGAGGAAGGTTGTCGGGTTTTTGGACAGGTCAAGAACTGAACCGACCGGTTTTTGGGGTCCGAACCCAGGCCGCTGGCAGGCCCCCCGGACCCGTCGCTAACACTATTCATCTCTCATTTCTCCGTGGACCTTGTTGTACTCCACTATCTACATTTCCATAATACCTAGTTAACCAATGAATAGAGTCTCCGCTTCTGTTGTGCCCTCCTGATCTACCACCTGCAGATCAACCACCTCAAAGAACTCCTCCAGTCTCGATCAATCATTGCCTCCAAGTGCATCTACAACCTCACTCGATCACGGCATTGGAGTGAATCTCCAAGTTCACACAATCATGGCCTCCAGGTGCATCTCCGAACTCACTTGACATCAGCGTCCAAGGTTGCACCACCATGGCCTGCTAGTGCATCTCCCGACTAGCTTGATCACCGCCTTGAACCTAGCGCCTTCTGGGCCACCAAACTCACATGTTCACCGCCTCCAAGTGCATCTCTGAGTACACTTGATCTCGGTCTCGAAGTGCATCTTCGAACTCACTTGATCATGGCCTCCAAGAATATCTCTAAAGTTTACATGATCACAGTGCATTGAAACATCAGAGCTAGAACGCTGAGAAATCATCATTAACCACCGGCCTCCCTTCTCATGGCATCCAAAGGGAATTTTGTGCGAACAAGCTGTTCTGGCTTCAGCAGAGTAGAAAGACTGTGAGAGAATATAAAGGGGTACCTGGCAGTGAAAGGAACCACACAAAGTGCGTGGATCTATGAAGGCTCGGCAACAGTGGGTGGGACCAAGTGCTGGGAAAGATAGAGTTTCTATTTCAAATAATGCGATGATGTCTATCTAACCCAGGGTTTCCCAAATTTATACTCACTTTCGCTGACTCCATCTCTGTTCTGCTGCTCTCTCGGTATCCCCCCCCAAAATCTTGGGCCGTCTACCTGAACCCTACATTTCTGTATGCCCTTCGTCGACTTCCACTTGCCCAACCGAATGTTGGTGGAAGTGAGAATTATATTTTCCCACCACAACCGCCTCCAGGTGAATCTCTAGGTTTCTCCAAACAGTGTCACTGGGTGCTCCTTCGATTCCACTCCAGTATTGTCTGCAGCCAGATTGAAGGTATATTATATATGTCAAGAGACTTAGATAGATAATGCATGCCATATGATGATGTAACTGATCTTGTGGCTGTAACAAAGACAAATGTGATAGATGAATTGCGTTGTGGTTATGTCACCCTAAGAACCACAGCAGATAGAATATGGCACCAACTCTCTTACAGAGCTATGCAGAGGTCTCAGCTGCTTTTGAAGTCTCCCACAGACCTGCACAGAGATCTCAGCTGCTCCACAATTTGACTATCCAATTAGTCAATTATTGGAGAATCCTGAATGCACCTCTATAACTGCAGGTGCTCTCAGGAGCACCTGAAAATGCTCTTGCTGAATCTGAGAGCACTTTGTTTAGCTCCAGGGGGGCCTGGGAGTATCGGGAAGTACTTAGAAGTACTGGTCAGATCGAGCTGAGTGCCTGGGAGGTTTTTGTGTAGCTTTCAAACCAATTTACATTTTGCTAATTTAATTGCAGCTCTAAGTTTACACAATCAAGGCCTCAATGTGCATTTCTCAGTTCACCTGATCTCAGCCTCCAAGTGCATATCTGTACTTCCTTGATCACAATCTCCAAGTACATATCCATGTGCACTCAATCACTCCCTTCAAGTTCTGTGTAAATTCATCCAATTGGCTTCTGCAGTTACTTTTCTGATAACCGTTGAGTATTGTCTGGTGTGGCTGGAAATTCCATTCCTTACAACCTCTGCCGCCCAGGTTGGCAGTGGGAAGCCGGCAGAGTATCTATGGATATACAGAGATCACAGAGATAGATTGAGTGATTAGGGGGCATACCGCAATACAGGGAAAATGGAGATGAACCGAGTGAGAGGGGGGAAGGGGGAGGATGTTCGAAGGTACATGGATAATTGGTACTGACTGAATAACAGTGAGCATATATTTATGAAACCCTGAGGTAGATAGACATCATCTTATCATCATACAGTGAAATACACACTCTGTTGCCCAGTGCTTGGTTTCCCTCACTCTTTCTGAGATTTCCTAGATCCATGCAATTTTTGTGGTTCCAAGCAGCTGTGTACCCAGCATATCTTCTTACCCTCCTTGTACTCTCCTCAAGCCAGAACTGCTGTTTCTGATAACTTCCATTTGGATGCCATGAGAGGTGCAGCAGCATGTTGATGGTAGATCTTCTGCCTTCCACTTAAGTCATTTCGACACAAATGGAGCCCAAATGGGAATTCTGGTCCAGAAAGCTGGGTACAGAATGTCGGAAAGAACCCCCACAACCCAATATTGGTATATATAGAATGAGGAAGTTAATCAAAGTTGCATACCCAGCGAGCAAATCAATGGCTACAGGAATCAATGACATTGCTATGGGTGGTGGATAACATGGCACAATAGAATACGGGATGTGGTAAGCCAGGTACATCGACATCAGCTCTGACTATGGCACTGTCCTCATAGCGGGACAAGCACCTAGGAAATAGCACCAACCAAATACCAGAACAAAAGACATCGGCCTTATAGAGGGATGATTGGCACCATGAAATTGCCAACCCAACACCGGGACAAAAGGCACAACTCCCATTCAGGTATGTACACTGACAATTAAGTGCTGACCTAACACAAGAATGATAGGAACTGACCTGGCCAATGGGAAAAATTCTGAGAACAGCCACTGACCTCTAGCAGTGATGAGAAATTGCAATGGAGGAAAGGATATCCCCCTCCTGGAACGAATTCATTTGTCAGAGGGAAAACTAACCACAGGAATGAACAATGCTGGAAAGATTTTGAAGAGTCTTAAGACAGATACCACTAGTCATGGGGGATGTCACAGGGAATGGAACACAAGAAATAGATGGCATGGCCAGAAGCAACAGCGGAAGACTGTGAGAGGTGGTGAAGCTGGCTAAGAAAAGAACAAAACAAAGAGCTCAGCGCAAAAAGATTGCCAAATGACTCAACTCCCCTTCCAAATACACGCAAACTAGCAATTGACCTTAGATTACTAATTACTACCAATTAACCACCTAAACCACCATCCGATCACCAACCCACTACAACAGTACTGAACATAATGGCAACTGAACCCACTGGATCTACATCAACTGCTGCCCATTCCGGTGGCCATGTGTGATCCTGGAGTGGTGAATCCCGAACCCACATCAGATACTACACCAATGCCAGCTCTTCCACTAGTGCTGGACATTATGCCAATGCCTCATTCAACCATGTCCACAATCAAAGGCAGTTCATTGCGTCCTTGGCCGTCACCATAGCTAAAGAAAAGTTGCAAATTGCGCTCCCAGAAAGTATAGGCTCCTTGGTCTTCAGAGGAGCAGATGTTGGGAAGTGTTTGTAAGGATATGAATGACTGGCATTGCGCACCGGAACAGTCCCAGTAGCCAATGAGGTCATCACAAGCTCCTTCTATGACTGCTCAAAAAGTAATCACGAGACAATCACAATGTCACGCAGACATTAGACGCAGAACATGGAGTGATTGAACAAAGAACCGAAAGATACCCTCTGTCATACCGAGAAATAATGGTATCTGTATATGAAATTGTACTTCGAGCAACTATGCAAAGACTTGCTGCTATGTAGACACACCTGCCACAATGCCTTTATCTTTATCTATGATAACATTGGCCGCATAATGAACGACAAGGAAGCCTTTGCCAATTACTGACAGATGGCAATGCTGCTCAGATCCCTCCCAAGAGATTTGAGTGTAAAAATGGTAATCAATCTCAAAGTAGATCCCACAAACCACTCGATGTTCAAATACTACAAACTCCAAAAGCATGTCCTTGCCAAATGTATGACCAGTGATGCTCTCGCCTTCCAGGAGTGAGAGGAAGCACATACATTGCTCGAAGTGTCTACTGACTCATTTCCGGCTGAAGTCCCGCTGCCATGAATGCTGGTAGTGGTAAACCTCCATCAGCGAAATATATTTTGGTGACTGGGAGCCTCCAGGAGTATCTGAGAGGAGTCGGAGGGTAAACTTAGAAGTGTCGATTTCAGGAGAGAACCAGACCCTAGGAGGGCATTCTGGCCGGCCATTGGAGGAACTGGGATCTCCGATGACTGGTACGGGAGCACCATGGGAGCGGTTGTGAGAAATTTGGGAGCACCTGGGACTGCTGCCCAACCAATACAGGAATCCCAAACTAACTCTGAGAGAGGGTGGGTTTTTATGGATATTCATTTGAAGAACTGCAGACTTTATCTGAAATTCTCCAAATGTACACAAGCAATAAGAATACCCTCCACGTATGATGCATAGATTATTGTTCATTATCAACTTCTAAATCATACTATGGTACCCAGCATCTCATCAACATTCTATTGTTTGCATCACTACATTGAGGAGAACCAAAGGAAATAGCGAGTGAGTCAAGAATGACAGTAGGTAAAACCGAAACAATAACCTGACTAAGTGATCGGAATGATATCAATAGAACATAGTCTCGATGAGATCCACTGAATCTCCCATCACATCAGGGCCGACAAATGCAGGAACACACTATTCATCAACGGCGCAAACAAGCTGCAAGCGCACCTTGTATTTCCGCATGATTCAGGCCTGGCGAGTAGGCAAAATTGAATTCCAATGTCATTTGGCTCGATTTGTGATATCTAAAAGGTTGAAATTGAGGTATGCTCGTGGTGAATTACAATGGAGTTTGCAAGGCAACATGATGAATTCGGGGGGAATAGAGGTGCGCCACAAAGCAAGTAGGAGTGCCTAATGTGGTGTGCGAGGCGGGCAAGGGGAGTGCTGATGGTGATGGAGGAGTGCAGAATGAAATTGAGGGGCGCAAATCCAGGCCAACGAGTGCCGACGGTGATTGAGGAGCGCATATTCAGCGGAGCAGCTCATCCATGCTGAGCAGTGCCGAAAGGGGAGGGAGGCAAAGAGTATGGAATGAAATCATGGCGCTCCTAATTGAGGTCAAGGAGGGGATTGAGGAGCACCCATCCTAGAGGATGAGCGCGGACAAAAAACGCTGTATGGAGCGCTGAATGAGATATGGAAGTGCCAATCCGGACTGCGGTGCGCCATCGGGGATCGAGGAGCTCCATCAGGGATCAAGGAGCACCTATTATACTGGAGGAGCACCATGGGGGGGGGGGGAAGATGCAGCCCCACCATGTGCAGTTGATGAGTGCAATGGCTTCGGCAGTAATACAATCTATCACCGTGGAAGGGCGAAATTTACCTTGATATTCATCTTGAAAAAACATAGCTGCAACATTCATCCCAGTGGCATCCTGAGACAGCGCACAATAAATAGCTGCAGCAACAAGCACTAACGTCTGTGGTGTGAGTGGTTGAAAGAACTGCGATGTGTTGGGCTGTCGCCCCAAGCTATTGGCGGTGAAGGAAAACTGATGGTAGATTCAGTCAAGTACTTCCATCCGTGTGAACCAGGATTTCTTATCATCGATGATCTTCAAGTGATAAGCATCTTCAAACAGGAGCTCATCAGCTTGGATTCAAAGCTCAGTGTCTGATCCTGGATCCAACCGGTAACTGCTGACAATATTTCAACAAGCTGCAACTGCCAAACGCCCTCGGATGGTACTTATCGTTAGTTTTAACTCTGTATGTTTCGAGGTTTAGTATCATCAAAAGTTCAATGGAGGAGCAGAAAACGGAATATACACTAACAGCTTCTCAGGTTAGCGGATCGATTTCAAGAGATGGACCACTGGGCAATTGACACACAGATGGTGCGCCTACAGGAGCACCTGCTAATGCTCGCTGACAATCCTGAGCGTCAAGGCCTAGTTTCCAAACTTTGTCAACCATCGAGTACTTCTCATCGGAAATGATTGGCCAGGGAATCTTAGTTAATATAATTGCCTCCATGAACTGTTTCGCTGCATCGAAAGTAGCCATTTGGTGTTGCTGAATGTTGTGATCTCCACCAGCCTTCAGTTGAGGAACATTCTGGTCTCCACCGGCCTTGGAAAGAACAAGCGCCTGTACAACATCAGACTCGCACGATATGTTGATGGCTGACTTTTGGCGTTTGAGCAATGGTGGTGCAATGGCCCCGACTGAATGTCGTAGATTTGGAAGTGGAGTGTGGGGAATGAAAGTATCGGCACGGCTCCTTTTCTTTGGCATTGGAACCCTTGTAGGGTGTATTGTCTTATCAGGGCGTGCCTGGTCTGGATGTAGGACTTCCTGCCGGTTGACCAAATCGCCTTCTTCGATATCGGATGACAACGTGGACGCTCCAAGGTCTTCACTTTGGTCATAGCTGATCTGCTGATCAGTATCGTCATCATCCTGCCTCATTAGAATAATCGCCCGGACATTAGCTATCTTCAACACTATACTCAAAACCTGGGTTGGAAGTTCAAGAATTCGATCGGCAATGATTATTGGCTGTATTCATGAATGCACATGCAAGTGCTCTCTCAAGGTGCGCTTCTTTATTCTGATGTGAATAGTGTTAGCAACGGTTCCAGTTTTGGACCCGGCGGGTATTATAGGTCTGCGTGGCAGTGGCCTTACCCTATCAAAAATCGACGATTTTTTAAGCGAACCATCACTTTAAGGCCACAAATATTGATTAGAGAGTATAGTGTTTGGTATGTGAAATATGCAGCTTTGCACGGCGCATCTTTTG
>Ga0307512_10001583_pt1 | contig 31752 bp, 29 predicted proteins | sample 14_EM_MG_FD_200267 | JGI IMG/M metagenome (GOLD analysis project Ga0307512, IMG submission 200267) | Populus trichocarpa ectomycorrhiza microbial communities from riparian zone in the Pacific Northwest, United States - 14_EM | ecosystem: Host-associated > Plants > Roots > Unclassified | place... | reverse complement strand
TGGAGGTTGTTGATCTGGAGGTTGTTGATGTGGAGGTTGTTGATCTGGAGGTTGTTGATCTGGAGGTTGTTGATCTGGAGGTTGTTGATCTGGAGGTTGTTGATCTGGAGGTTGTTGATCTGGAGGTTGTTGATCTGGAGGTTGTTGATCTGGAGGTTGTTGATCTGGAGGTGGTCAATCTGGAAGTGGTCGATCTGGAGGAGGTTGATCTGGAGGCAGTTTATCTGGAGGCGGTCAATCTAGAGTGAGTGGTTCTGGAGGTGGCAGATCTGGAGGTGCTATATTGGGAGTAAGATACACCAGAGGCTGAGACCATTGTTATTGGTTAATATATATTGGTGCGAATGTAGAGAGTAGAGTATAACAATATGGTGTACTGAAAGATGAGAGATGAGAGACTGGCTGGGAGTGGGAGACAGTCAATCGTGGTTGGAGGCTGTATTCTGTGTGAGCTGTACTCAGTGTATGCTCTACTCAGTTTATGCTGTGCATGGTCTGTGGTGTACTTGGTGTATACTGTAATTGGTGTATGCTGTAATTGGTGTATGCTGTAATTGGTGTATGTTGAAATTGGTGTATGCTGTAATTGGTGTATGCTGTACTTGGTGTGAACTCATAATCATGATATGGAGAGATAGAGAGGGATGACTGGACATCATGTTTTCAGATAATGGTAGAGTTGAGAATGAGAAAGAGACAGATAAAAGGAGATAGGGGAAACCTTCAGGAGATACTGGGACTTAAGAAAATATCCTGTGGAGAAAAATTTGCCATATCTGATATGGAAAATATGATTTCAGCTCTGGAAGGTAAGAACACTGATATGAGATATTCTCCATTCCCTGACATGAGTTGTACTTATGATTTTCCACATCCCACATATTCCGGTTACCATTCCCAACTTCACCCCCCAATCACTCTTTCTTATCACAACCCTACCTTCATCGCAGAACACAAAGTTGTGTCATCCCTCTCTCACTCTCGCTGCCATGATCATGTGTTAACACACAGCATGACATATACTGAGGCAAGCATACACCGAGTACAGCATTCAATCAGTACTGTATACATCCAGTACAGCATACACCCAGTACAGCATACACCCAGCACATTATTCACTGAGTACAGCATACACCCAATTCAGCATATGCCCAGTACAGTATTCACCAAAGAATGTCTGTAATCTTTTCATTCTGATGAATATGAGATGACCTCCAAATGTACCATCAACCACCATGGTGACTTCCTACCGATTGATAGCCACCTGCTAGCGCTTCATATGGCCCGAAAGGTAATGCCACCTAGTTACATTGCAATGGTTGTAAATTGACAAACAGATAAATGGAGTCTGAGAATTTGACACACCTCCCAATTGACTGCCTTCAGTTTGATCCACTGCCAATGGACTGTCTTCAGCCTCCAGATTGACCACCTCTAAATACTGCTCAAATTTCGCTTTGATCTGGACCTTCAAGTGTATCTCCAATCTCCCATTGTCATGGCCTCCAAGTGAATCTTGGAGGTTACTTGATCTCAGCCAGCTAGTACATTTCCAAACTCGCTCAATCTTATCCTCCCAGTACATCTCCAAACTTGCTTGATCACAGCGTTCAAGTGTATATCTAAGTTTACACGATCCCAGCCTCGAAGTGCGTCTCAGAGTTCACCCATCAGCAAAAACTAAATTTCCTTCATTAAATTTATTTAGTTTATTGCACCCACAAACTCAAAAAAATGAGATTGAGGTTTCCCTGAAATATGGCATTGCTTTAATGTTCCAGAGTGTTCTTTCAGTGGTCGCGATGCTGATTTCAAGTATCATGACCAGTATACCCACTTTGAGAACGTCCTAATGAGCACTTGACGAATGGTTCATACATTCTTTGGCAATATCACAAATCATATCGCAGCATACTCCTACGTCGCCCAATTTGATTTGTCCTTGTGATGATGATAGTTCATGCTATGTATGTTTAATGAAGCATGTAGTTTCTGTTTTCAATGACCCTCATGGCCGAATTTGACCAATAATACTTACCATGCAGATGTGGGTCAGGATATTTAATTTGTTGCTACAGGCTCAGTCAGCACCATGCAGTTGTTCAAATGTGACGGGAGGGTTAAACATCATCGCGATTATGATTTCACGCATTTGAGATCAGACAGCAGTAAACCATCAGTTCTATTGCATTTACTACTATTATGTTATTTTGACGAAACCTAGAATATAATAGCACATAAAGGAAATCCTAAATCCAATAACTGACACCATAACTAACCTCCAAGTGACATTGCACCCTCTAGAATCATACTTCCATCGACTACACACACCTTCGACAACCACACTGAACACCTGGTTTTGCCAAGTTTTCCCCCTCTCTGGGGGGGAGGGGGGTTTTACATTGGCTTCACTCCATACCTTTTGTCTGTGTCCGCTTGCTTTCGCAAGTGTATCTTGTGATTTTATAGCTTGCTTTACCACTCAGCATCAACATCGACCGGTAGTCTACCTAGCAACTTGCCATTCAACATTTTACGCCAGTTATCGATGCCTACCATATGCCTGTAGATATACCGGTATGTGAGGTCCGGAAATGGCCTAGCAGCGCAGTATCAGTGACCATCTGTCAAGCGGAGGTCTGAAAACCCCCGCGAAACATGAGTGCTGTGAGACACGCTCTGTGAAAGCTCTTCGAACTGACTACGATGGAATGAAGACCCGCTTCTCGAGCACGACTAGGATGAAGCACGAGAAGCAGCCTTACGATAATATCACCCCCCGCCCCCCCGTTCTAGCCAATCCCAAACACAGCCAGCGTGCCGAGTAGGTATGATCTAAGGAGTTTCACTTCGGGACCTCCAGAAGTCCTGCCTTACTCTGCTTTGGCGGTTGGGGTATTCCACTGCGATGACATCAAAGAGACCCTGGACTGAGCATGAGCAAGGAATGTTTTGAGTGGTTGTCGTCAGATGACGGGATGTGCAGGTTATACTCTAGGAAGGGGGGCCAATTTATTGGAGAGGTTATGGGGGGAAGGAGAAAGCGATGGTACATTTGACCAAGAAGAGGGCTTGGCGGACATGTCTGGGTCACACCGCAGAGTATGGGAGATAAATGGATTTTGTCATACTCTAAATAGAGTGAATACAATAAGAATAACACACACACACAGACACACACACACTCTCTCTCTTCCATCGACTAATTCCGTATTCTAGATGCTGGTGATGTTGGCGATGTTGGTGAAGTTGTTGCTGTTGCTGTTGTTATTGCTGCAGGGGACGGGTTGGCTGCTGCTGGCGATGGCAGAACAGCTGAGAATTGCATGCTAGCTTCAGTAGCAGCAACAAAGCTGTTGAGACAATTAAAATAATTCTTGGGCTGCTCTATCAGCTCCTCCAGGATATAGTCAGCGATGTCCTCTTCAATGCTGCCCTGAAAGCAGTGAGGTTGTGCCATCGGTGGGTCCGTACCAGTTGGGTGGATCCTTCGGCGAATGGTGCTGTAGATATTGTCTTTCATTTTGGCCTGAACCTCTGGCAAGGAAGAACAAGAATCCTGGCCAAGATGACAAAATACATCTGTGCATGAATTATCAACCGTGTGATTAATGGTTCTGGTATTGCACTTATGATATGTTTCATCTCCTGGGCCAAACTGTGGCAGGACCCTAAACTTGCCTGTTTTCGAGACCGACAGACAATTGTAGATGGTCATCTCAGTGAGTGCAATGAATGTTGGGTTGATTTGATCAATCAACAATCTATCTTGCATTCCCATTTGTCGTTGGCCATAGAAGTATGTCTGAAGAATAAGATCCACAATTTCAGTCACTGCATATTGAAACATGCACTCCTAGATTGATCGTCAAGACAACGATTACGCAAGCAGGGAACTCTGAACTTACCTCACAAACATTTGTGGGGCATGTGAACTAGTCCTTGGCCATTGGCCAGAGTACCATTTTCCGTATATCTGTTGGCGATATTGTTCGAAATCCATGAATTGAGTTGATTGATGTCTTGCAGCAGTATACCATTATTGAACGAGAGAAAGTAATCTTTGTGAGAGCCTGATGCACAACACCAGCGATGAAAACCATTGTTGAGATGATTCATTTACCACTGAAATGTAGGCACATGGATGGTGTGAGTTTCTCTAGGCTTGATCAATCTGGGCAATTTCCACATACCACCAGCTATAAATCTGGGCAGTCTTCACCGCATATGTGGCAAAGGGATTCACATACATCAAATAATGGATAGCTATAGGCGTCACATGTGCCATGACCATAGGCGAAACAGCGGAAACAGATGACTGGGCATTGGAATCTGCTCTGATGACGAGGCCTTTGACATCATCAGTAAAGGGCACATTTCGCCACATATAACCAGCTTTCCATGCAACGAATTGCGCACCAGCTTCATTTGCATCCGAGTTGTAGTAAATCTATTCATTAGCAGGCGACTGCTATCATTGAAATGCTTAATCGGATACCTTCTTAGATGCTCGTTGCGCAGGCTGGGGTTCATCCTCCTCCGCCGACAGAATACAGACCTGCTGACGATCAGGATGAAGTGGTTGCGCTGACATCTGGAGTTTATTCAGTGTCCATGACACATTTTACAACTGTTGACGTGCAGGATTCTTTGATGGCCACTTACCTATCGCTTTCCTGGATGGTTGCTGAAGAAGCTAGTCATCAGAGTCTGAATTGCATCTTGACGATCATTGTAATTGTTGGGTATTGTGCCGAGATGCTCATCGTGATCCTTGTCATGGATAGATCATCTGCTTCACCTGGCACTGGAAGGAACAGGAGGAGGAGGACAAGGGCAGCGCCTTTGTGCTATGATTTGAGAAGGCGGTGAGTAATATGTACGAATAAATTATGGGAGTGACTAAAGGAAATGTGAATCAATGTTTAGCAAATTGGTTAAAGCAATGTGTAGAGGAAAGGAAGTGTTGATATGATTGAAAGCTGTGGTGTGATGGGTCATTTCATCCTGTCGATGGTTCGAGGATCTCGGCTTGTCCCGCCACCCATGCTTTCAACCCCTTGGATAGATGCGAACTCAAACTCAACAATGGCAGGTGAGAGGCATGCCGCAGGGTGTTAGGGGGGTGCATTCCTCCCAAGTATAGTTACGTATGCACGGCCCTAGATACTATATCCTTCCTAAACGTATCTCCGATTTAAGTATAGTGGTAACAGATATAAGTCAAATACACACAGAGGACAAAAGGCTATTGTTGTTTCCGATGCTTCCAGCAGAATGGCAACACAATCCAATCTTAATGTCAGACAACATTGGCAGTACATATACCTTCTGCAGGGGTTTTTCTCTAACCCAGGATACGATTTGTATTGGCTGATTGTTTTGCAAATCTTTTCCTTTCAGCCGTTATTTGTGTCTTAGTTTTGGTAACGGGTTGATCCTTCTTTTCGAGGTAGGCCGTAAAGGATCGCCCTGATAATTCCCTGAACCTTGTCTTTTGGATTCAATGGAAACTGATCTCCCTTGAATATTTCAAGGAGTTAAAGATACGCCTCTATCCAAGCATGCTGCTGGTAGGTCTTTGAATTCTCTTGAATTCAATTCCTCGGAAGGAAATCTCCGGTATTCAAGGTAATATGACAACACTGCATCTAACTGAACTAATGCTGCTATCCACCATATGCACTGTGTGGCGAATAGATACTGGCACTGTTCGAAGGTAGCTAATAACTTTGCAAAGTTGACAATAGAATATTGGCTTCGTTCTCAAAGGTAATACTCATCTGAGGTGCGGGGCTGCTGCTACAAAGCTAATAATATTCAATAATAATAATAGATATAGATATCATAAAAAGGCAATAATATTGTAAGGTCTTCTTCAGTGGTAGGTTTTTCTGACAGTTCGCTGCTAGAGCTTGGTTTTCTGAGGGCCGGAACAATGTGAGATTTTTATAGTCAGACCCTCATCTCATCTTTGAGTTCGGAATCACGCTATGACACCATGATTGCTTGATAGCTTATCCCCGAGAACAACTTAAGTGTTGCATTGATAGTTACCATGCTTGCCTCAGATCATCGTGTTCATGCATGACTGGGTTTGAAGCGTTACGCTCCCTCATCGGGCCATCCTAATATCGAGATATCAAACACACATGACGACACCCCGTAACTTCAACTTGTGCATCTTGTTTCCTGTATTGCTCAGTAGTTGGAACATCTGCCGACATGTAGTCTGAACAGTGCATTATCGCAATCAGTATCAATAGCTCTTCACTATCGATTGCCTCTCCTTAATCTGGGTAATTGGCATGGCTTCAGAGACTTAATCGGCGACCAACCAATGCTCTGCCAACATACATCATGACATGTATACATTGGATTATTAAACTGGTATGAGGTTGCGATGAATACTAACTCAAACCACTGAGCAGGGTTGCTTCAGGCCTCTTATGTTCTGCCAATGCCAATAATCCCTCAGACACCACATGCTCAGGTCTCGATATTCCGTAGACCGTGGAGTCCTGCAAGGCGTTCCCACCACTAAGTGCATGTGCTTGCGGATCCCCCTTTCTTGCATCTTGCTTTATCGTCTGCTGCACACGTAATTCTGCGTAAGCGCAACTCAACTGTGTGTTTCCCCACCAGATGAGATGGAGTTGGTGTGACCAATCATCATGTGCACTGCTGATAGTTTTGCATATCCCAGTAATGGCGACATAATCGCATCATCATAAGTGAATACGCAAGTGAGGCCGTACCTATCACTAATTGATCGACCTGTGGCCCATGTGTAATTCCGCGAATAATCAATTGCGTGACAAACTTAATGTTGTTCTTTGCGGAGTAGGTGTTTTGCATACGTGCTACTGTTATTGTAGCCACATGTGCCCACCTGCAATCAATCATGTATCATTACCACCGCCAAGAGAGTACCCCTAACACAAGGTCAACGATTGGCTGGCTGTGATGAAAATTATTATTGGAATGAGATCAAAGTGTTTGCGTTTCAATAATAATTCGGGCTAACTTCTTCTGGTCAAGGATTCCAAACTACCAGTTGCATGATATCCAGACATGGAGTTGTATCACTGCCACTATGCCATTCCCAAAACAAATGTTGCAATGATTGATCCCAATGTCATGAACTCTCAAGACAGCCCTGCATGCATGAATATGACAGATATAATAATAAAATAAACAAAACACTAAAAAGATACGTAAAACATCTCCAAAAAACTCCAACTTATCACCCATCCGTCGACTCTCCACAGTACTAGAAAAATACCTACCCACAACACAAATCGTTTAACAACCATCCAGCCAGTGCATTACATCCTCACAATGACTAATTTGGTGGTGGGCGGCTGCTTGGATTCGTCCTACTGGCGAAAGAGCCCGCAGCGGGAGGAGTCACTATGTGACAGTGCTCGCTTAGCCAAGCCATGTCCTCATGAGCAACGAAGGTCTGCTTGTAATCAGCAAAGACACCAACAGCACGGTTTCGGATGACTTCAAGGTATCCCTGCTGCCATATAATCCACCTATGAGGCTTGCTTTTGAACTTTGGGAAGCCTGTTTTCATTGTCGGGAAGCTTCCTGGATGTTGGTGCCACCTTGCACCATCATCTTCCAATTCATCCACATTCTCATCTATCATATGCTCCGGTGGAAGTGCGAGCATGTCAGCCGCGGGAAGGTAGCTGCGGCCTCCACGCATAACCTTCTGGGTACCAGATGTGCCATTAGCTTGTTGGCCACGATAAATGATGAAACTAAGTGTTGGGTGGTTCAATTTCATCGTCGACTTGACCTATGTGGAAGCGGTAATGGTATTGAAGATTGGGGTAACATTGCGGGAGTGGGGACCACCATTACAGTAACGCTCTTCCCAGCGGCCTCAAAGTTCTCGAATTTCCTGGTTGTGGTCTTGCAGACAGGAGATTGCAACATTCATGATTGACGAAATGGCCAAGTCGACGATTGATGTAACTATCGGAAATATCGATCCATCATCACCAGGCCAGTCGCATGACAATAGCTGAGTATTGTTCTAACTGACCATGATCCCAGCATGGTCAGGATCCACATAGGCGATGGTCAAGCTAAATGGCTCGATAAGGAATTCGGTTGAGGCATCACAACACATCTTTCCTGGGGAAGAACTGTGACCCAAGGTTTCTTCCTTGTCATCTTCTGTATCTACACATCATCAGGAATAGCAAAAGGAGCATTGAGGTGATGAAATACGTACCAACGTGGATGAAATTTCGATTCTTAATCGTGGTTTCATGGATCCTATTCTTCCGGCGGCAAAGGGCAACTGCCGTAAAGTCGTTCAGGGCTGACTTGAGTTTCTGAAAGTAGAGGATAGTCTTATCTGCCAGGTGACAATTGCAGAGCGGCCTTTAAGATGCCAGATCACTGATTCGAGTAACACAACAATCGATTTGAAGATGTCAGCGCTTGGCTCCAGCGCCTATCTTGTTGCTGATGCTCATGGACTGGGCAATCTCCCAGATGTGCTCACTCACTTTATCAACCGTCCATTGTGATGGCAAGGCACCCTTCTGCTGCCAATTCCCCATGGTTTCTACTGCCCATCAGCTGGCTACAACACCAGGGTTCTTGGCCCCGATGCGGACTTGTAGAGTCGGCATCTGGATTGTAATAGCATCTATGACTACTGATTTTGGCAACCAGAAGGCATCAGATTACATTTTAGGTTCTCAAAGATGGTCAATGATTGAGTGGTGCATAACAAATGCTCATTACTCTAAACAAGTGTCGGGAGTGTTGAATATATTGTCAAGGGTGATGCAATGCAGTAGCAGAGGTGAGGAGGGTGTGCTGAATGTTCTGGGGATTGTAAGTATTGTGGGCAGGCAAGGCAACCATAGGTGTGGGCTTGAAAGGGTTATCTTGATCCGGTGACATCAACATGGCTGCTATTCAGCTACGAAACACTTTGCTTAACATCATTTAAGCACCCCAATTTGTCGACTGAATGCTTAAATTCATCACACAGACAACGAAAAGCATCCTCTGCAGTCAGATCTCACTCGATTGTTGTTGCTCAAGTTGTTGTTTGCCACGATGACGTCGCTGGGTCGGTATCTACTCAGAATGCACAGTTCATGTATGGATTGAACTTATGAAACAGTGACAACCATAGATCAGGCAATGGGCATAGGAGGGACTTGAGATGGTGCAAAACAATCGCCTTGATAAGCTGAATGCAGATTCAATATGATTTTCGAGATCCAAGGGATGTTGAAAATGAAACAGCAATTAAACACTTTGCAAACGTGTGTAGGAGGGTGAGAGAAATTCTCCGAGAAGGATAGGACCCCTTTTTGGAAAATATATATCAAGCTGCAGCTATGGTGGAGGACCAGCCGGCTTGCAACAGTATGTGTTGCTAAGACATCATCAATAACCTTCATAATGTTGTTCGGGCATTTCATTTTCCTAACCAACAATGGAGGTCTGTCAGCAGTGTCATGACTGCTTGCACACGTCCTCTGACACAGGGACTTACATCACTCAGGTCCGTCGCAACCACAAAGACACGATAGTTGCCCTATCATATGAACAATTGCCAGATGATGGTTTTGTGATTGAGCATGATAGTATTCTACTTCCATTCATTTCTGCACTACATTGCAACCCTATTGTTTACCCTTCTGATGATGATTCCAGCGATACTAAGACTAACAGCGAAAATGAGTGTATAGTTCCAGCATAACCTCCCATCCAGACACATATTTAGGGTACTGAACATTTGGACAACCGTCTAGCTGGGAAGTCGATGGTAACATGTATTTTAATATCTTCAACAATGAAATAGAGCTGTGGTTAGTGTTAACAACAGTTCCAGACCGTCACTTCGGGTCCGGGTCCAGGTCCAAACGGAACCGCAGCGAAATTTGCCTTCCGGGTTGTCAATACACCCAGACTGTCAACTCGGGTACCGTGCGATGGTAAACTCCCAACCCGTCTGAATTGGGTGGGTTGTCAGCAGGTCACCCAGCGGATCCATCCATAGATTCAATTAAGCCACCTGTTTTTGCAGTATGTTAATAGTATCTTATCAAAATCGCGTTTTCAACAACAAAGGATATGTTGTTGCATGCGTTGCAGCTTGCAATATCAGTTAGTTTGGAATCGGTGTTTTACCTTTGATAGATTGTATTGTTGCGTATCGGGGCGGTCAATAATTCCGTTATGAACGCAAAGATTCGCGCGATGCCTTGACTACCATATATGCAACAACTAAAACTGTTGACCCTCCGTTGACGCTCATTTTCAGGATGCGACAGGGAGCATGTCGCTTTTGTTTTTCCTAGTAAAGGCTGCCAAAATCTGTTAAATGGATGTCTGCAACCAATTGGAACATAAATTATCAAAGATGCGAAGCTAAAAATAGTTGCCACTCCGTTGACACTCATTCTCAGAATGGGGTGGTGACCATGTTGCTGTCTCTTTTGCCTACGAAAGCTGCCAATACATCAGTTATGCATATAAGAGACCAAATCACAGTGTAATTACCAGACTTACAAAACCACAAATCGTTGACACTCTGTTGATGCTCATTCTCAGGATGAGTCAGGGAGCGTGTTGCTGTAGATTTTCCCAGTAGAGGCTGCCGATATCTGATGAATGGATAGCCGCAACCAATCGGAACATAAATTGATCAAGATACGAAGTTCAAAGTCGTTGACGCTCCATTGATGCGCGTTCCCCGAATGGGGCGGTGATCGTGTTGGTGTCTCTTTTGCCTATGAAAGCTGCCAATACATCGGTTACGCATAAGAGCGACCAAATCAATGTGTAATTACCGTACTTACAAAACCACAAATCGTTGACGCTCTGTTGTCGCTCATTTTGATGTATTCTCCATTCAACATCTGCTGCCATCGATAATACTGTTCATCATGATGTGAACATATTGGTAGTCTTTCTCACAGATTAAGACTTGGCCCTGTGGCAAAGCCGAGAGCAGTAACCTTCTTGCACTGTTCACTGTCATGCGACTAAAATTTAGGTATCTTGCCAAAAGCTTCATCACGCCTGCTATACATCTGTTGATCAACCGATAGTCACAAGCTACTGCGCACTATGCACCCATATTATATGTCTATCCGAAACTTTTGGTCAAGATACATCAAGACGCTGGTGAAACATTGTCGCATTCTGTCCTACTTGTTCTTCACTCCCTCATTCCTCCTCGTTTCAATTGCATTGACCATCATCAATACCTTGTCAGCCTGTCTCGTTGACTTCCATGTCGGCCGAATCAATCCGTGAACATTTCGTGTGGCGCTCACCTCCCGCTACTCTGGGCATTCCGGATCCGTCATGGTATTGTCTTTCCCTATATCAGATTCAACGTCCGCTGCGCAATCCTGCTCACCGTCATTTGGATTATATAAGGCCCCATTGTAGTCCAGCCAATCGTCGCAGTCCAAAATGTTTTCAGATGGGTTATCCCCATCATTTTCGAACAGATGCCAGTTGATTCTCCGGATTCGGCGGTCATTCAATATTTGAGTTCAACCTGCAGGGAGTTTCTTTGCAGACAAAGCTGGTGGCAAACGAGATCTTTCTGACAATGTGAATGCAGCCGCACCATCATGTGAAAAGAGTGACCACGATGCATTGACGATCACGTCTGTGTTCGACATCTATCCTACAGCAGTCATCTGCTTGTTTTCGGAGCGGAATTCTTTCTGGGTAGCACATAGGTTTTGGCTGCCCCGGCACATCTCTAAAAAGTCATGAACCTTGGACAGTCTGTGCAATTTCCTGTTCTCCGCCTGTTTCTTCATTTCTGAGTCGTGTTCCGTGTTTGTTGTATCCAATTCTGGGTCAGTTATTGGCTCGAGCAAACTGCCTTACAACTACTGTGTCGCGAAGGGTCTCGCCTGTAGTTTCTGACTGCCCCCAGCCGATAACATCTGGGCCAAGGGAAAAACTGGCCTCCACTCCAACAGCATGTGGTATGATACAGAATATGTCACGCGCCACATTGGAAAGATCCGCGTACTTTGTCTGTGTTTCCTCCTGTTGACGCCACCAGTCGGTTATAACCGGCAACCACAATGTCCTGCTAATCTCCATTCGGTCGAAGTGGTAATCATTCAAATTTGGAATAGTTTACCCCCAGTTTTTGTGTGTTGCATGCGGCGGATTCAAATATAGCCTGGCGGCAGTCAGTAGAAGTGCTGAACGATTGCTTCGTGCGGGTGTCGTCTCAGCCACATTGTCAGGCGTTAACTATTCTTCATCATTGCTGGGCAAATCATATGGATCAATGGATGATTGACAGGATTCTGAAGCTGTTGTGGAGTATATGAGATTGCTGCTCGAAAAGCTTTCGTGCTTCTTGATAGGCGCATGTCGATGTTTGGCACAGTATTCATTCTCCACATACCCCAGAAAGGCCTCTTGGGATTGGGTAGTATAGGATGTGTCGTTCTCAGGATTAATATCCATTCCCCTGTCCCACTTTCTAAACAATCACAATCTCCGTAAAGTTTCGAGGATATGTGCAGAAATGAGAAGCATGCCAGTCGTTGGGGTTACTTCAGCATCGTATTTGGACAGCTTCTGTCAAGCTAACTTCACTGCGAAGAACAAGTCTTCCTTCCATGGAGTCTTCTTCTTAGCCAAAGCTCTCATCACGCCATCCATGTGATCGAACATGTCATTGTACACTGTGATAATGTGATGGAATGTGACAGTATGCCTCCTCAACATCCATAGGGTCCACTATCGAAATGTCCTCAATACTTCCATCACATATTTCACAATTGTCCAATCATCTTGAGTTGTAAAAAGTGGCTGGTAATAAGTGAATTTTGGATTTTGGAGCCACTCGCGTGTGAATTCCGGTAATTGGTAGGCCCGCTCGAGCAACTCGAGTTGTGAGCTCCAATGTGTCTCCAAATTCATAATCGGTAGTACCACGATGCGAACTTTTGCTTGCTGACAGTCAATGAACTCGTTTCGACGACCAGGTGTCAGCGTAATCAATACAGCAAGCATTATCTGCTATATGAAGGTCAATTTCAAGAATTTCAAAATATCATGAAATATGAACTTTCTCAATTATCTTTGCAAAACCTGGTTTCATGGCCGACACATTATTGATTCTAGCGTTGCCCACTTTTCAAAGTCTTTGACTCTTCCCAATGTTTACGCTGTCATTCTCTCCAAATTGCTGATCGCGCTCATGGGCTTCCCAAGACTTGGTGCAGCCTTTCACACCGAGACTGCTCATGAATGAACCTAAAGCCAGCTGCATGAAGTGCGTCATGCATCTTATGTGGTTCCTCAAAGCAGGCCACTTGATTGCAGAGGCTTCGAGTGTTGATTGCCGCTTGCATGTGATTGAGGAATTTGAGGGAGCATTATTAGTCGTAATACCAAGCACACGGCCGTAGGTAAGCTCAAAATGATCAAGCACGTTCTTCAAATGTACGGCTAGCCCAGCTCCAGTATGTTGGCCAATGACCTATCATCCTTGATTAGCTTTCGAAAGAGGAGGAGAACAGGTGATCAATCTCATCCAACACAAGATGAACTTCACGCAATGCCCAATTTCGATACACATTGTAAGTAATGACCAATGTTCTCGTGAGGTTGTTCGGTGATATTCATCCGTCCAATGCTAAACCAACTTTATTTTGTGAACGCAATTGCTTCTTAAATGCATCCACGGTCAGTGCATATTCCCTTCGGCAAATGTTGCTAAGGGTTGTACTGGACGGCAGCACTAAGTGATCGCGTAATGCCTTATATAACCGTCATAACTCGAGATATGATATACCGTCCCATGAAAAGTGAGCCGAAATGAATTCTAACATGGGGTAGCGATTCCATGTGTCTTTGTGAAATTCGGACGTTTCAAAGTCCTTAGCTGCCAGTATGGAACCTTGTGTCTGTCATTTTGGTCAGTATGGATCCACCTGGATGTCAAATATGATCTCCCTCTGCGAACTTACTATTGTGATTCCTCGACTACCTTGCCTCTTCATAATGGCCAAAGCTGTTTCATCAACCGTCGAACAAGTCAATTCAGTAAGCTCCGACTCTGTTAATTTGTGTAACTTTGTGATGTGAGCTATTGCCTGCAGGTGTATCCTTAGTGAGCTGGTCCCATGTTCTGATGGATGGCGAAGAACTTGATGAGAAATGATACATATGATGGCAAGGCTGCCGGTCTCCTTAATGCCGCAGTGTAAATAGAATCTCCACGAAGGCACATGTATACAATGATTCCAAGCAATAGGCTGCTTCGAGGCAACATTCATTGAAGCCCGCCAAGCATCAAAGATTATTTGGAAAGTAAGGTCGCTCAAATCACGAATAAAGAGACGTACATCGTTGGAAGAGATCATAACCTCGAGCAATGAGGTGTTCAAAGATTTTGCATCCATCATGGCAGTAGGAATTACAATGCTGGGTAATCCGACCCGAAAGACTGCCGAAGGTAACCATACAGTAACGCAGACTGTGGGTTCTTGAATATTGACCCTACAGCTCCAAGCAAAAAATCAGATCTGTGAGACAATGCATGCATATTTGTGAAGTTGTATACAAGGAGATATTGAAAAGACTGACCGCGTAACACGCAATTCAGTAACCATGCAATGCAGTTCATTGCTGTGTAGGTTACTGAGCCCCCACAATGATGTTTGACGCTCATTGGGCACTCAATTGTAGGACGCAGATGCGATATCGTCATTAGCATTTGTGACCGTACAGGCAGCTGATAAGTTGATTATGGGTTAACGTTGTTCCATAGCCCTTAGATTATCCAAAATGCATGGCCAAACATCATTGACGCTCCGTTGATGCTCATTTATAGGACGTGGTAGCACTATCATCAGTAGTGTTGGAGCCTATAAAGGCGGCTGATGCATTGATTATGGGTCGACTGCAATGCACAGCGCTTTCACTGTCCATGATGCAAGACCAATAATTGTTGACACTCTGCTGACGCTCATTTTGAGGAGGTGGTAGCAATAGTGTAACTAGCATGTTTGCCAATAAAGGCAGTCGATGAGTTGATTATTGGATAACGCCTTTCCGTAGCCCTTGGATCGTGGAAGATGCAAGATCAAACATCATTGACGCTCCATTGACGCTCATTTCTAGGAGGTGATAGCGATATCCTCACTAGCATTTTGGCCCATAAAGGCGGCCGATACATTGATTATGGGTCAATGCAGATGCACAGCGCTCTGAGTGTCCATGATGCAAGACCAACAATCGTTGACGCTCTGTTGAAGCAGATTTTCAGGAGGTGGTAGCGAAATCGTCCGTAGCACTTTTGCCCATCGAGGCGGTCGGGACTATGATTATGGGTTGACACGGTTGCATAGCCCTTTGATTATCCAGGATGCATTTCCAAAAATTGTTGATGCTCCGTTAATGCTCACTTTTGGGTGGTGGCGATATTGTCAGGAGTATTTTTGAGAACAAAGATGGCTGATGGATTGATTATGAAATAACGCCGATGCACAGCACTTTGGGTGCCCATGATTCAGGACCAAAAAACATTGACGCTCCATTGACGCTCATGTTTAGGAGGTGGTAGGGATATTGTCGCTGCCATATTTATACATAATGGCGGCCAACACTTCCATTGTAGCTTAATGTAGTCGCACAGCTGTCTGGTTATCCAAGAGGCAAGAACGAAAATTGTTGACGCTCTGTTGACACTCATTTTTACGAGATAGTAGACATGTCGATGTTAGCATATTTAGCCTTAATGGCTGCCAATACTTCGAGTATGTGTCACAGCAACCATGTCTTTTGTTGAATCATCAGACTCACAAGAACAAAAATGGTTGACGTGTTGTTGACGCTCATTTCCAGGATGGTTTGACGCGCGTGTCACAATCCTTTTTACCTATTAAAATTGCCAATCCAATCACTTTGGAAGGATGTGACTATGCAGTGGGTTGTTTGCCAAAAATGTGAAACCAAAAATTGTTGACACTCCGGTGATGCTCAACTTAATGACATACCAACAGTCGGTGGATGCTCAACAATTGTATGCACAAATGCATATAGTCGTTATTGGCAGCCACTAAATCGTTTCTATGTATAAACATTTGCATCCAAAACCTTCCAATCCTCTCAATTTCTGATCCACCACTAGCCATGTTATCTGAGTGATAAATGACATTGGCCTATCACATTCCAGCACTTTCAGGTAGCAATTGACCTCATATATATCTGTACATTAGTTTTGGATATATTTAGCCCGATGTCCTCACCTTTCTTCATCCAGCTTATTCTCCATGATTTCCATGACCTACCATAAGCTGTTGTCAACATCTCAACCATGTGCACCAGCTGTGTGCAGAGAGTTATGCAGTTGAATGCATGATCATATGCACCATGACGGTCGTCACTCATGCAGCTTCGCATCGTGCTTTGACCGCTGCATCTATGACTCGTAAAACATCACTGACTTATATTTCGCTAGTGAGTTTCATCTCTGATTTAGTTTTAATTGTCTGACTTATTAGTGCTGGGCAGGACGATATCATGTTCATTGGTCGTCAGTCATTGATATTTGCAGTCTATAGCATTGGCATGGCCTATCCGACCCTTGCACATGCATAGACAAATCATCATGTCTCACACTGTGGTCACTCAAATCAAGTACAATCTGACACGTAGCAAAATAGGTGCCGGAATTACATTTCAAATTGATAGATCGGGACAAATGACAATTTGCCTATTCATTCCTCCAGCGATGTAGGAGCCGTCACCATGTTATCATTGGAATCCGAGTTCTATATGGTAATTAGCTTGGCACGCAATATGCAGGGGTTAAAAATACTGGGTTGGTCATGCTTTGATTGCTGAATCCGAGCCGAATCGGGCATCGGGGCGGGCAGGAGAGACTAAATATGTTCCAGTGTCTGCAGTTTCCCCGAACCTAGCCTCGTATGACTACTCCCTTCTCCAGAAGTCAGTTGTGGCATTTGCAATTATCCGGGGATGCTATCAAGAGTCTCCATAGGCTCACCAACTGTCATCAGTGCGGATGACGCTGCATCATCCACCTTTCGAGGTTGAATGACAGCCGGAATCTTCCATTCAGTGGTCCTGTACTTCTTATCTCTCTCACGGAAGTAGTCAGCCGCGTCTCCCCAGCCTGGTTGCATCAATTTGTCAAGCTTCATCTGCTTCTGCCGAAAACACTCCATGTGTTACTGTACTGTTTTAGAGATTGAGCCCATCACCCATCCGGGTTTGTCATCTTTGATAAGCTTGCCCCCCGCTTTGTTTGTTTGTAATCATTTTTGTATTCACCCCGATGGGGTGCCCAGCTAAGTTACCACAAGCCGGCTGACCACTGGTGGTCATGGCATTTAATTAACATATTTTATCCCTGTCCATCGGAAACTTCCTGTCCATCCGTTGGCTAAACTATGGCCAAACTAGCTCACACAGCACCTACTTCTGACTCAGGCAAAGTCGTTCCCTCCCACTTCCCGCTACACGGTGGAGGGCACAAGGCCATTGAAACTCCAGCTAGCCCACCCGCATTACTAATCCCTCGTATGCTCGACCTGTGGTGAGTTTGACACAGGGAACTTGGTTCATGCAACATCAACCTGTAATTGCCAGGGAGTCTGCGTTCGGTGCGACATCAACATGTACGACAAGGAGTCTGCTTGGGTGGAGGGGGTGGCGCCAGGATTCAAACCCGTAGCAACTAGCATAGTGCTGGCAAGACCATACCACTACACTAGGAAGGCCACCCCCAGCTTGCCCCCCGCATGATGGTCTTCTTCATCATCCTTGTCTTACCCATCCTCCTTATTGTCAGAACTTACAAGATCGCTCAGACTACCATCGATGGCGTTCAACATCCTCTCAAATGTTGTTGCAGGCTTGGCGGTTGTCAATCCTGCCTTTTCAGCATTTCTCATATCATCCTGCTACTGGTTAATTGCTGACTCTGTGTCTTCAACTCGCGTTCTTGCCACAGCGGTCACTCTTTCCAGATCATCCTCGATCCATTTCTCCTTCTCTTTGTTGCTTAAGAAGTGAGTTTCTTCTCCTTTCCCCACTGCAACAAACTTTTTGGATCGCACGCTGCGCAACACTCCAAGGGCTCGGACCTGTTCTGCGTCCGAGCATCTGTTGCCTGTATTCACTTGATGACATCTTCATGTGGAGCGCTTGTCAATGTGCCATATTTGCCTGCCAGTAGTGGCAAAAGGTTCTTTTTCAGAACATTGACCATTGTGTTGTGTGTTGACTTTGTGGATGGACGAGATGTTGGATGTTGCATGATTTGGACCACATAGAGGAAAGCTGCGTCTTTTATGTCGAGGTTGGTATGCTCAATCGATTTGAACAAAGAAAAATCTCCGTTTTGACCGTCACTACAGTGGGAATAGCAATGATACCCATACATCATGACATGAAGTTTAGCGTCTGTTGCATGTAGGATCGCAAGGATTGCTGGAGACAAACATCAGCAGTCGTCCTTTCCATTGAAGAATGTACCGTTTATATCGCACAAAGATGAGACTTCCGCAGTCGTTCACCTCGATTTATCCCTGTAAACAAACACACAACATCGGACCGACTTGGTGCAATTCGCAGGATGGTTGGCTACCTGTGCAATGGGCAGCTGTGTGCGACAGGATTCATCTTGTGTAGAACAAGCAAGTTGGCTGCTACCCATGCTATTTTGACTTGAAGCTAACTGTATATTCCTCAGGACTTCCCACATCGTTTCGTTATCTTCTTCCTCAGGACTTCCCACTGTGTTTCATTATCATCATCCCTTCACTTCGACAGCAGCAAATCATTGCTCCACAGGCAACGCAGCAAGGTGCGAGTGGAACAGAATCGAGTAGAACGATGGCTGTTTCATCGATACGCCACCCACTGAGACCCAACTACAACCCAGACACCACTTGGTTCACCATGAGCTGTCAAATGCAGCCATCGAGAATATGACCCTGGACGCACAGTTTGAAATTGCCCGTAGAACTGGAAGTAGCAGGAATATGAAACCGCATGCAATCAGTTGTAAGTGTAGTTGTATTGAGGTACACAGCCGTCAACTAAAGATATAACTTACAGATGGAGTACGTAGAGAGCTGAGTGACCAGTTGGTAGCTGCCCGTAATGGGAAACCTCCATGGTCGACCAAGGCATTAGTCCACACAGTGTGCGAAATTGAACATCATGATGTTGGCAGCTCTGGGATTTCCGAGGATGAGTTCAGTGATTAGAATCCCCAACAGTGGGCGAAACATGCTTTAACCACCTTAGAGAATGTACGGAAGCATATATGGTGGAGGTAATAGCCAAATCCAATATGTAGATGCAGCAACTAATTTCTTGTAGGTTTTCACCATGTCTGCAACTATGGCAAGGCAAAGAGGTCGGGTACAGTTAGAACAGTCTGACATGCGCCTGGCCTTGAATATGGCCAAAATGGCCCAAGGAGGGATTTTGCACGCCACGAAAGAGGAGACACAATTTCTAATCAAAAAACCTCAGGCGGAAGTCCGAGAAGAGAAGAAGTGGGGTGTCGGGTTTCCTGGGGATAGAAATGTGAAACCTGCGATGGACAGACACCCGGCTATGCTTTGGGAAAATCAGACTGATGGCTGCCTTCCTTGCCCAAATGGCACAGTACAGAATCCCCAGACATGCTGGAGACGCTAAGGCATGGGTGCACATCCACCGGAGCTACTCAGACAGCCGACACCAGACCCGACGCCACATCCACCTGAAATGCAACCTGTTCGACCAGGTAAGAATGAGGCAGCACACTTATCCGAAATGGAAGGTGTGCCACCCAGATATGTGTATATACATAACCCTCTTCCCAGTACTCAATGTTTTAATGTTGATGCATATGCCAAAGATCGCAAGCGCAATAAAGATTTTAATACAGATTTGCCGACTGAAGAAAAAACATCCATTAATTCGTACACGATCTGCTGTGTGGTAATGTAGCTGACATTCATTTTGCAGACGACAGCAGCCTATTGAGCAAACCTGTCAGTGAAGATGAGCATTGATCGAATGGAACGGGATTTTTGAATTTATTATTATCTACACTTAGCGGACACTTCAAAGTATATTTTAATGGATATATTTATATGTATTAATAAAGATCAATGTAGTGATGAAGGAGAACATACATGAAGACTGTACAAAGGCTGCCAAAATACCATCAATGATATATTAGGCCAAATTACATGATAACTTATTGTGGATATGCCCATGGCAGAATCAGCATCAATGGAGAGTCAACGATTTTTGCTCCTGCATCATTGGTAATCTGCGTGGCGATCGTTTGCGGCCATTCATAAATGTGGTATTGGCTGGCTTTTTAGGCAAAAGAAAGAGCCACATGCTCCCTGCCCCATTCGGAATATGAGCGTCAACGGAGTGTCAATGATTCTGTGTCTTGCATCACTGGTAATCTGAGTGGCAATCGGTTGCGGCCATTCATAAATATGGTATCGGCTGGCTTCTTAGGCAAATGAGAGAGCCATACACTCCCTGTCCCATTTTGAATATGAGCATCAACGGAGCGTCAACGAGTTTTGGTCTTGCATCATTGGTATTCTGAGTGGTGATCGGTTGCCGCCATTCATAAATGTGATATTGGCTGGCTTTTTAGGCAGATGAGAGAGCCACAGGCTCTCTGCCCCATTCTGAATATGAGCATCAACGGAGTGTCAACAATTTTTGGTCTTGTAAGTCAGGTAATTCAGAAGCAATTTGGTTGTTACTATTCATACTCATAGTATTGGACACCTTGATTAGGAAAAGAGATAGAGCCACATTCCCTGCCCCATTGTGAGAACGGGCGTCAACAGAGCGTCAACAATTTTTGGCCTTTCATCATGGGCAATCAAAGTGCGATGGATCGGGTATTGTGTATATATGATGTTCTGACAGTTTCTCTAGGCTAAAACTGTCATGAACTCTTCGTTGCATGGTTGTAAATGAAATGAGTTGTGACTGTCCGGGAGGCTGTCGTGGGAACGTCGCTTGCTTATCTGCCTAGAGAGGCTGCCAATTCCACCTGAATTGCAGTTTGCAATCATGCGCCACTTAGATTACCCAAGCTGCGAAACCTTAAATCGTTGACGCTCATTTTCAAGATGGGGCAGGGAGCGTGTCGATTCTGCTGTTGCCTATATATGAGGCCAATACCTCAGTTATGACTCTCTGCAACCAATGCCCGCTCTGATTACTCAGGATTGAAGACCTAAAATCGTTGACGCTCGGTTGACGCTCATTTCAAGGATGGGTCAGCGAGCGTTTGTTTACATATTTTGATCACAATGGCGGCCAGTACATCCGAAAAGAACAACGACGTACCATCGTTAATATTTTACGATTAACAGTAGGATATCTGAATGCGACCATCAATAGAACAACCCAAAATGCAAAACCGGAGATTGGATCTGATGGGTCTAGCGAATGCCGCCGAGACCCGTGGGTCGACGGGTACTGGGCCGGGTTTGGACCACCAAGAAGCAGTGGGTTGGGTTTTTGGACGGTTCTGGAACCGAACCGGACCATTTGCCCAGTCCAAACCCTGACCGCTGGCGGGTTACCCGGACCCGTTGCTAACACTAACTGGAGTCACCGTTGTGCCCCCAGGAGGAGGATTGATTAGCACACAGGTGCATCAAGGAAAACTTGAACAGAGCTGCTATTGACGAGCTTTTCAAGAACCATATGATGGCAAACGTCAGCAACTTGACTTTGTCCCACGCTGGATTCAAAAGGTTGAATGAAATGTTTTACGTGATGGGCATCAACTCGAGCAAATCGGGCAATCATTGTTACAATTGTTTGGCCGATCGGACCAACCTCTGCGACATTGATCACACATGTTTCTTTTACCGCAATCCTGTGCAATGCATTGAGTTCCTCATTCAACAGCCTGCGATCAAGGAACATATGCTGTATGCTCCAGCAAATGAATTCGATGATACGGAGGAACATATCTACTCACAGGTGAAATCCAGCGACTGGTGGTGGAATGAACTGGTGGTTTGGTCGAATTTTGTCATTGCTACATGGTTTTTGACCACTTCAATTGCTATGGCGGCCAGTTGGAGCTACGACTGTCCCTTGATTTGGCAGTTCAGACCAGACACATCTTACAAACTATTTGGGGGACAAGAAGGAATGGCCAGTATATTTGAGTCCCAGAAAAATTGACTGGACGATTAGATCAAAGCCTTTGCACCTTGCATGCATCCTCGTTTCCCTTCCTACCGTTCCCCCACGATATCACTGGAAACTACATGGAAAAAGAACTGCTCTGCACGAACAACAAATCCACATTGCAGAGGTTTTCGGAATGATTATCAAGCCCATTTTCCGTCCTCTTGATACAGTTCTCAACCCTGGAAAGCTTATGCTTAGTGCGGATAGTCAATGTTAACCTGTCATCTGTGCATGGACAGCTGAATACATCAAAAACATTCACTTGCAGTTGATCAAGCGGCTCCATTGCATTGTTCACAAATCACCGAAATCGTCATTTGGAGATGGAAATTCATTGTCGAGGTAATTGTCCGACTATTTGCCACATTTCCAAACGATGATACTCATGACATAGGGAGATAACACTGGGAGACGGGAAGCAAGTCAATATCTGGATGATCAAGCAGTTGTAACTTCAAAAGGTGTCTTCTGGAATATCGAATGCCTCCCCTTGACAACTATTATCATACCCGATATTCTGTATGCCATCTATGTTGGGATTTGTAAGCATTGGATGGCCTGCGTTACATCTTACCTTGAACAACATCACAGGATTGACAAATTCAACCCGCTCTGGGTGATAATGCTTCCATATCCTGGCATTGCTCGATTCAGCAAGCCATTGATCGACATGACCCAATGGAGTGGAAGGGAGATGGATGCGCTCGGCTGCGTGACTGACCCAGCTCATGTGGCAACTATTTCAAACTCTTTGGTGAGCCCAACGATTCCCTTCATAGAAGCCCTGTTCGGCCTCAAGAACTTAGTCTATTTTCACCTTATTGCACCGTACCGGTACCATACAGAAGACAAGACCAAGTACATGGAAAATTATCTGCAGGATTTTCATCATTACAATGATATTCCCAGTCAATTCCACACCAGTCAATCTACAAACAAGGTTTCAGAAGACTTGAAAAAGCAGCGTTCTTTGGACAAACAGGAGGAATGGTAGTGAGACCCTGCCTGGAAGAGGCATTCTGCAGCTGCAGAGGGTAGTCACATTGATGAAGATACAACGCAGATCGAGTCAGAAATTGCACAACATCTTGTCGACGAATCTGATTTCAACTTTGTGAACATGCATCTCCTCAACCACTTTTTTGACCATATATGGCCGGTTGGCAACCACTTGAATGCAAGCTCTGATCTTCCAGAAAGAGCGATGATGGATCTTAAACAAGCATACGGACAATCAAATTGTCATGATCCAGCCTACCAGATTCAGTGAGCGAAAGCCCGAAAGGAGGTGGTTCACTATCGCGAGCAGAATGTGAAGGCTGCAAAACAACATCGGCACCATGAAATTACACTAACTAAAGTGCCTATCAAGCGAATGATGAAAAACCTGCAACCAGAAACCAAGACCCTGGATGGCTTGGCCGAGTGGTGTGCAATGCCAACAGAGGAAATAAAGAATCAGATTGCCTGGTGTTTCGAGTGGTTTGCCGACGTCACAGACTATGTCGATCAAAATCAGTATTTCTGTCATCCCAACGTGGTAAAATACATTCGGTACAAAGCAGTAGCAATTCCGGTGACGCCTTGTCAATGCAATGAGTACACAGTTCGTATGGTTGGTTGCACTGGGTTCACATGGTAGAGAAATCATAAGCCACCAAGAAATGATACAGTGCTTCTCTGAATTGGGACATTTCTGGACATTCACTTTAGGTCCACTGCTGGACGCATTCCAGCATGGTTGAAGTTTCTTTTTGTTGCGGAGGATGATGAATCTTGTGTTAAAGCACTTGTTACTTTGGTTCACACATTTGCACCAGGGCCGATATGTCAGACTGCTGGTATGGTGATTCTCAAGCAGAGAGATCAACCTCCGATGCAACCTTTGAACAATGCAAGCTACCATAGTAAGCGTCTTTTTGGTGTTGCAACCACTTATATCCTCCCATGAAGCACAATCTAAGGGGCTCTACACATTCTTCCGCTAAAGCCGTGGCCAGATAGCTTGCGGTGGTACTTGAGCAACACGATTGACTTGAATGATTTCAATATGTGTCACATGTAGATTATTCGATTCGATGTGTGAAGTAATAATTGAAGCGATATGTAGAAATTGGATAAGTGTTTATTCTGGGTGTCTCAATTCTCATTATGGGAGTTGTGCAAGCTTGTGTATAATCGATGTCTCAAGGGATTACATAGTTAAGAATATTCTGGAAATCAATGGAAAAGTTCAAAAAACTGATGAAATGATTAAAATCTAAAGGATCAATGTGAATGAAACAAATACAGTATATTAACCTGAATGGCCGAACAAGTTTTTGAAATGTCGTGACCACATGGTCACATTAGTCAATGCTTCCAACCATGGTGGAAGATTGTAAAGTAGTCATTCGCAATATATCTGGAGAATGTGAAGAATTCTAGGTGCAGGGGGTCCATTTTCGGAAACAAATTTTGATTTTCGCTAATGCCTGATTTCGGCCTCCACAAGTATCTGTCATCTCCTTTGATCATCTCATCCAGGTACCACTCCAAGCTCACTCGGTCTTGACCTCCACGTCTATGTCCAATCTTATTTGGTTTCAGTGTCAAAGTGCATCTCTGAGTGGAGTCAATCACAATTGTCAGGTGCACATCCAATTGGTAAAAAGCACTGCCTACAGGCAGTTCCGATATCCTGTGGGTATCTGAATTGCTAAATAGGTACCTACAATCACCATCCATTGATGCAAATACACACTGAATTCATGAGGTATTGAATCATTTCACAAGTAGTAGTTACTACGAATTCCAGAAGGACTTGTGGTCATTCCACTTTCACAAATGTCGTATGTCAACAAAGGTGCTCTCCAGTTGGTTGGGTGGATCTCCAGTTGTTCCTGAGCTTGTTACTGGTTCTTCTGTACTCTCTCAGATTTGTCACCAATGTTCTTTGGTACACCTGAAGGGCCACTGCATCTGTCAAGCCAACATTGGAATGTATCGGCAGCACTCCCAGGTGAACCTGATTCCATTGAATCAGTCCAGTCATCGCCTGCATTTGCCCATCCTGGCAATCCGGTCTGACAACTTCCACATACTCCTAGTGGCTTCAAGTGACAGAATCACATTTTTCTGATGGTAATGCACCACTTTTTAATATCTGCTCTTCACACTGCTCTAGGTTGTTTCAGTAGATCAGAATATATCCTGATTATTAAGGATGTGAAATGACTTCTGCCATATCTGAGTAGTGGGCAATCTCTTTTGTGTAGTTATCAGACACATATTTATCCATTCCACTCATATCCACTGTTAGTGTTAGCAACGGTTCCGGACTGTCACTTAGGGTCCGGGTGCGTGTCCAAACCGAACCGTTGCCAAACTGGCGGTACGGGTTGTCAATAAACCCAAACTGCCCACTCAGGTACGGTTGCATGGTAAACTCCAATCCATCTGAATTGGGTGGGTTGTCAGCGGGTCGCCCAGCGGGTCCATCTATAGATTCATATAAGGCTCTTGTAGTTGCAGTGTGTTAATAGTATCTTATCAAAATCGCGTTTTCAGCAACCATTAATGTGCTTTTGCTTGTTGAGCAGTTTGCAATATCGATTAATTTGGTATCTGTGTTTCACCTTCGATATATGGTATTTTCGCCTAGCAAGGTGATCAATAATACAGTTATGCACGCGAAAATCTGCACGATGCCTTGATTACTAAATATGCAAGTCCTAAAACTGTTGACGCTCCATTGACGCTCATTTTCAGGATGCCGCAGGGAGCATGTCACTGTTGCTTTTGCTAGTAAAAGCTGCCAATATCTCATAAATGGACATCTGCAACCAATCAAAACATAACTTACTCAAGATGCAAACCTGAAAATCGTTGATGCTCCATTGCTGCTCATGCTAAGAATGGGGCGGTGACTATGTTGCTATCTCTTTTTCCAATAAACGCTGCCAATACGTCCGTTATGCATAACAATGACCAAGTCACTGGTGAATCACCGTACTTACATGACCACAAATCGTTGACACTTCATTGACGCTCATGCTAAGAATGGGGCGGTGACTGTGTTGCTATCTCTTTTGCCAATAGGAGCTGCCAATACATCTGTTATGCATAACAACGACCAAGTCACTGGCGAATCACTGTACTTACAAGACCACCGATCATTGATGCTCTATTGACGCTCAAACTAAGAATGGGGCGGTGACTGTGTTGCTATCCCTTTTGCCAATAAAAGCTGCCAAGTCGTCCGTTATGCATAACAACTACCAAGTCACTGGTGAATCACCGTACTTACAAAACCACAAATCATTGACGCTCCGTTGACGCTCATTGTGATGTATTGTCCATTCAACATTTGCTGCCGTCAATAATTGTTTTCATCCTGATGTGACTTCACCGGTTGCCTTTCTGCTTGATTGGAACTCGGCCCTGTGGCAGAGCCGAGTGGCGTAATTATCTTGCACTGATCACTCTCACAGGACTAAAAATGATGAATCATGCCAAAGATTCATTGCGCCTGCTATGGATCTATTTATGAACCGATATTTACAAGCTACATACCATTCACCCATAATATATCTCTAACTGAAACTCTCAGTCAAGCTACATAAACCTGGTGAACCATTGACGAATTCTGTCCTACTTTTTCTTCCCTCCTTGATTTCGCCGCGTTTCATCTGCACTGACCGTCACTAACACCGTCTCAGCCTGTCTCTTTGACTTCCGTGTCGGCCGAACAAATCCAGGCAGATTTGGCGTGGCGCTCACATCCTGCTGCTCTGGGTGATCCTGATCCTCGATGCAATTGTTGTGCTCTATATCGGATTCATCGTCCGCAGCGCAATCCTCTTCGCTGTCATTTGGAGTATCCAAGTCGCGATTCCGGTTCAGTCATTCATTGGCGTCCGAAATGCTGTCAGTTGCGCTATCCTCGTCACTTTCGACTGGATGACAGTTGATTCTCCGGATTCGGCAGAAAATTAACATTTGAGTTCGTCCTCCAGGGAGCTCCTTTGCAGAGAAAGCTGGTGGCAAAGGTGATCTTTCTGACAATTTAAATGCAGGCGCACCATCATGTTGAAAGCGTGACCAGGATGCTTTGACGATCTCTTCCGTGTGCAAAATGTAGCCTCCAGTGGTCATCTGCGTGTTTTGAGCGCGAGATTCCTTCTGGGTAGCATGTAGGTTTTCGCTGCCCTGCCAACTCTCCAAAAAGTCGTGTACCTTGGCCATTCTGTGCAATTTCCTTTCCTCCACCTCTTTCTTCTTTTCCAAGTCGTTTTCTGTGTTCATGGTATCCAATTCTGGGTCACTGCCTGCCAAAATCCCGTTATTAGCTCGAGCAAACTGCCTTGCAATTACTTCTTCGTGAAGGGTCTCGCCTCTGGATTCATAGTGCGTCCAGACATAACGTCTCGGCCAAGGGAATATCTGGCCTCCACTCCGACACCATGTGGTATGATAGAGAATATGTCGCGCGCCACATTGGAGAGATCGGCGTGCTTTGAGTGAGTTTCCTCCTGTCGTCGCCACCAATCGGTTATGTCCGGAATCCAAAATGTACTGCTAACCTCCATTGGGTCAGAGTGGTAATCATTGAGATTTGGAATAATGTGCCCCCAGTTGTTTGGTGCTTCAGGCGGCCAATTGAAATAGAGCCTGGCGGCGGTCAATAACCGGGCTGAGCGATCCCTTCATCCGGGTGTCCTGTCAGCCACATTGTCAGGCGTTAAGTATTCCTCATCATCGGTGGACAAATCATATTGATCAAAGGATGATTGATAGGACCCTGAACCAGTTGCAGAGGGGATGAGATTGCTGCTCAGTACGGTTTCGAATTTATTGACCTGCACACATCGATGTTTAGCACAATATTCATTCTCCACATACCTCAGAAAGGCCTCTTGGTATTGTGTAGTGTAGGATGTCTTGTCCTCAGGATCAATATCCATTCCCTTGTCCCAGTGTCTAAACGATCGCAACTTCCGGAAAAGATCGAGGATGTGTGCAGCAATGAGAAGCATGCCAGTCATTGGAGTCACGTCAGCGTAGTATTTGGAGAGCTTCTGTCAAGCTAAGTTCACAGCGAAGAACAAGTCTTCCTTCCATTGAGTCTTCTTCTTGGCAAAAGCTCGCATCACGCCATCCATGTGATCTAACATTTTATTCTACACTGTGATAACGTGATGCAATGTGACAGTATGCCTCTTCGACATCCAAAAGATCCAATACCGAAATGGCCTCAATTATTCCATGACATACTTGACAATGGTCCATTCATCCTGAGTTGTGAATAGTGGTCGGTATTCACTGTATTCTAGGTTTGGAACCCACTTGGGTGTGAATTCCTGTAAACGGAAGGCGCGCTTGAGCAACTCCAGTGTAGAGTACCCACATGTCTTTACATTCATAATCGGAAGAACTGCAATGCGGACTTTGGCTTTTTGACAGTCAATACACTCGTTTCGGCGAACAGGTGTTAGTGTAATTAATACAGCAAGCATTGTCTGCTATATGAAGGTCAGCTTCAGGACTATCAAAATATCATGAAATACATACTTTCCCAATTATCTTAGCTAAACCTGGTCTCATGGCCGACACCTTGTTTATTCTAGCATTGCCTTCTTTTCGAAGTCTTTCACTCTTCCCAATCGCTATGCTTTCATTCTCCTCAAATTGCTGATTACGCTCATGGGCTTCCCAAGACTTGGTGCGGCCTTTCACACCCAGACTGCTCATGAATGCACCCACAGCCAGCTGTATGACGTGCGCCATGCACGGTTTGTGGTTTCTCAATGCAGGCCACTCGATTCCAGAAGCCTCAAGTGTTGATTGCAGCTCGCGTGTCATCGAGTAGTTTGAGGAAGCATTATCAGTTGTAATACCAAGCAAACAGCCGTCGCTAAGCTCAAAACAATCAATCACGTCCTTTCAATGTACGGCTAGCCCTGCTCCTGTATGCTGGCACTTGACCTATCAACATTTTTTAGCTTTCGAAACGGGAACAGAACAGGCGATCAACCTCATTGAAAGCGAGTTGAACTTTACAGAATGCCCAATTTCGATCCATATAGTAACCAATGACCAACGTTATGGTTAGTTGGTTCGTTGATGTCCATCCGTCCAAAGCTAAACTAAATTCATTTCGTATTGGCAATTGCTTCATAATTGCATCCACAGTCAGTGCATATGCCTTCAGGCAAATGTTACTAAGGGTCGTAGCGGACAGTAGGACTAGGTCATCGGGTAATGCTTCATATGACCGTCGTAGCTCAAGATTTCATATAACATTCCATGGAATATGTGCCCAAACGAATTTTAACATGAGGTAGCGATTCCACGTGTCATGGTGAAATTCGGAGGTTTCAAAGTCCTTAGCTGTCAGTAGGACTAGGTCATCGGGTAATGCTTTATATGGCTGTCGTAGGTCAAGATTTTATAGAGCATTTCGCGGAATATGTGCCGAAACAAATCCTAACATGAGGTAGCGATTCCACGTGTCATGGTGAAATTCGGAAGTTTCAAAGTCCTTAGCAGCCAGTTTGGAATGTTGAGTCGGTCAGTTCAATCAATCTAGATTCAACTGGATATCAAATACGATTTTCCTCTGCAAACCTACTACTGTCATTCCTCGACTTCCTTGCCTCTTCAGGATGGCCAAAGCTGTTTCATCCGCTGTTGAACGAGTCAATTCAGTGACCTCTGACTCTGTTAATTCATTTAACTTTGCGATGTGAGCTTTTGCCAGCAAGTGTTTCCCTATTGGGCTGGTCCCATGTTCTGATGGACGGCGAAGAACTTGTTGGCAAACGATACATATGATGGCAGGGCTGCTAGTCTCCTCAATTCCACAGTGCAAATAGAGTCGCCACGATAGCGCATGACTAGAAATATCGCAAGCAATCGGCCGCTTCAAGCCTACCTTCATTGAAGCCCACCAAGCATCGAGATTGATTTGCAAAGTATTGTCGCTCGAGTCGTGAATACATATCCTTTCATTTTTGGATGAGATCATAACCTCGAGCAATGAGGTGTTGAAAGATTGTGTATCGGACATGGCAGTAGAAATGAGGAAGGTGGGTTATCCGAGTCAAGAGACGGCCGAAAATAACGATACCGTAAAGCAGACTGCGGGTTCTAATATATTCACCCTACAGCTACAAGGAAAATAATCAGATCAGTCAGACAATACATACATATTTGTGATGTTGAATACAAGGACAGATTGCAACAACTGACCGTGTAAACCTCCATGTAGGAACAGCATACAACAGGTTATTGATGTGGAGCATTCGGACTCTTGACACACCGTGGGCGCTCAATTGTAGGAGGCGGACCCGATATCGACACTTGCATTTTTGCCAATGAAGGCTGCTGATAGGTTCATTGGGAGTTATCTGGGTTCCATTCCGGTTATATTATCCAAAGTGCGAGCACACAAATTATTGACGCTCCGTTGACCCTCATTTTGGGACATGGTGACGATCTTGTCATAAGCATGTTTGCCTAGAAAGGCGGCCGGTAGTACGATTTTAGATCATTGTAGTTGCATAGCCCCTTGATTTTCCAAGATGGAAGGCCTCAAATCGTGGACGCTCCGTTTACGCTCATTTTCAGGGCATAGTGACGATGTCATCAAAAGCATTTTTGCCTAGAAAGACGGCCGACAGTTCAATTATGTGTTGATGTCACCGCAATGCCCTCAGATTGTCCGAGATGCATGGCCAAAAGTCGTTGACGCTCCATTGACACTCATTGGTAGGACATAGTAGCGATGTTGTCACAACTGTTTTTGCCTAGAAAGGCAGCCGATAATCTGATTATGACTTATTGTCGCCACACAGCCCGAGGATTTTCCATCATACTAAGCCAACAGTTGTTGACGCTCCGTTGACGCTCATTTTTCGGACATAGTAGCGATGTTGTTGGAAGAGGTTCTGCCTAGAAAGGCGACCGATAGCGCGAGTTTGGGGTAATGTAGCCGCCCAGCCCAGGAATCTTCCACGATGCAAGGCCAAAAGTCGTTGACGCTCTGTTAACGATCATTTTTAGGACATAGTTGAAATGTTGCCACCACTATTGTTCCATAGAAAGGCGGCCGATAGTTTGATTATAACTTACTCTAACCGCACAGCCTCCTGCATGTTTGATGACGCAGTTCCAAACATCGTTGACGCTCCGTTGCCGCCCATTTCAAGGATGTGGTAATAACTGAGTCATTTGCTTTTTTGGCAATAACGCCGACTTATACATTCACTTTGGCAGGATGTGACAATGCAGCAAATTGATTGCCGAATGTGTAAGACTTAAGATCGTTGACACTCTGTTGACACTCACATTAATCACATCGACACAGCCTGTATAGACTCAATAATTGTATGGAACGAATCCTATAGACAGTTTCGACATCAATCACTGCGTTTGTATGTATTATCGTTTGCATCCAGGAGTTTTGTTACCTCTCAATTTCTGATCAACTGCTATCAATGCTATCTGAGTGAGAAA
>Ga0307512_10001582_pt1 | contig 31756 bp, 35 predicted proteins | sample 14_EM_MG_FD_200267 | JGI IMG/M metagenome (GOLD analysis project Ga0307512, IMG submission 200267) | Populus trichocarpa ectomycorrhiza microbial communities from riparian zone in the Pacific Northwest, United States - 14_EM | ecosystem: Host-associated > Plants > Roots > Unclassified | place... | reverse complement strand
TCCTCGAATGTCCCGAACGCTCGCCCATCGACTTGACTCTCCCAATAGGTACCCTTCTTAATCGGCTGTTCGGCACCAATTTCGATGTTATGGATGAGTCGAAGCGTCAACAAACAACGAAGGGTACGTAGGACTGCCCCTCATCTCTTTCTGTTGCTGCGGCAGTCAAAAATGGAGGTCGTTTGGATTCCTACATGCCAGGGAACCGTAGCAGGGTGTTTCCCTTATCCTCCTCTTGATGCCGTTTAGGACCATTTAGTGGGCCGATTTCGGGGCGTATGCTTATCATTTTTCCCACCTAGGTATCTGGATGTGTCGGGGTCGGGACATGAATGTTCTTGTGATGGACGTAGAGGGCACGGACGGGCGTGAGCGCGGTGAGGATCAGGTATGTCTTGGCACCTGTATTAATTCAAATCCAAATTGCCTAAACTCTAATTTCAGGACTTTGAACGCAAATCGGCGTTATTTTCCCTTGCCTCATCAGAAGTCCTTATCGTCAATCTCTGGGAACACCAGGTCGGTTTGTACCAGGGTGCCAATATGGGCCTCCTCAAGACCGTGTTCGAGGTGAATCTCGGTCTCTTTGGGAAGAGGTCACAAGAAAGGTGAGCTGAATCTTTCCCCATTATCTGTCTGCTAACGTTTCACCTTGCAGTGCAAGTCAGCGCACACTTCTCTTATTTGTTATCCGCGACCACATCGGAGCGACTCCTCTCGCAAATCTCCGAGCGACATTGACTGCTGACTTGCAGCGAATTTGGGATACACTCTCAAAGCCGGCAGAACTCCAAGATCGCAAATTGACCGACTACTTCGACCTTTCCTTCACAGCTCTCCCACACAAGATCCTCGCGTCTGAAAAATTCGAGTCAGATGTCCGTGCGCTACGTGGTCGGTTTGCAGACAAGTCCAGGGATGACTACGTGTTCAAGTCTGCGTATCACAAGCGTATCCCCGCAGATGGCGTCGCGTTTTATATGGAAGGGATTTGGGTAAGGCTGCCAACCATCCTCCACCGATCTGATCTCAAACAGTTGCGCCACAAAGGAACAAGTTCAATCTAACAAGGACCTTGACTTACCAACGCAACAAGAACTCCTGGCGCAATTCCGATGCGATGAGATATCGTCGAGCGCACTGGCAGAGTTTAACGACCAATCCAAGTCGCAGAAGCGACCAATCGAAGTTGGCAAAGTCGTCGACGGCCTCGGAGAGTTGATGCGTAATTGGCGCTCACAAGCCCTTTGTTCGTGACCGCCTTTAACTCTGTGCATGCGTAGAGTCGATAACGTTTGGCAGCAAGGTACGATCGCGAAGCGTCGCGGTACCATCAGGGAGTCTACAAAAGAAAGCGTGCTGACCTCGTCGGAACTCTTGATTCCATGTTGTCACCTCTCTTTCTTGGACAACTCAAGAATTTACATAAAGCCGCGCTCGTGTCATTCAAGGCGGTGATCGTCGCGGGCCTCAAAGTAGATGGCTATAACTTTGCAGACGTTGTCACCAAAGCACGTGCCGGTGCTGAAGCGCTCTTCAGTGACGGTGCGCGGGAGGCTGTTATTGTCGAGGGGGACACTACATGGCAGTGGGAAGAAGAGCTTCGGATGTTGCGAGACGAAATCCGGTCGGTCGCGGACCAGTTGAGAAAGGATGAAACAAAAAAGATGGTCAACGCAATCGAGGTATGCGACAGGCGTCCCGAATAGTTGTAGATGATTCTGACAAGTTACGCAGCGAAACTTCAAGAAGCAGATCGCAGAACCTGTAGACATGCAATTAAGCAGGCCAACACCCCAGATCTGGGACAATGTTCTCCGGATTTACAAGGAAACACTTGCAAATGCTGAAAATTCGTACCTCAGAAAAGCTATAAGTAGGCCTTTCGTCTTACAGTGCCTACCAAGCCCACTAACCTTCATGACACAGGCTTCGACTGCACAGACGAAGAAAACGATGAGGCACTCATGACGCTCAGACGGCGAGCTTGGGCGGCTCTACGAGCCAAGGTTGATGAGCAAACAGCAGATACCGCGATCCTCACAAAGTTGCGCACGTACTTCGAGGAGCGTTTCCGCTACGACGAGCAGGGCGTGCCTCACGTCTGGAAACCGGACGATGACATCGATGGCGCGTTCAAGAAAGCGAAGGACATCACATTGGAATTGATCTCGTTGTATGCGAAGATTGAGCCGGAGGATCCAGAACTCCAGTTTACACCACCGGAGGACGGTGAGGACGACACGCCGGGGCTGGTTGTTTTCTCCGAGACAAAGGCGCTCGAGCTTGGCGCGCGGTTCCGACGCGAGGCTGATGCGCACTATGTCGAAGCGAAACGGAGCACGGTCGTGGGCATCGCACAGGTCCCGTACTGGATCTACGGCATGATGGTTGTCCTTGGATGGAACGAAGCGATGTTGATCCTCTTCAACCCGCTCTACTTTGCCATGATGTTGGTTCTCGCAGCGAGCGCGTGAGTTCCTTTCTCCCTGTTTCCCCTTCCCCTCTCCCGGTTGTCCCCGATTAACCGAAAAATTTCCGCCCCGATCACATGTGTAGATGGACCATCATACAACTGAACCTTTCCGGCCCGCTCATGCATGTTGGAGGTTCGATCGCTCTTGAGGTAAGCACGTTTAGATTACGCGTCGACTAACGTTGCCGTTGACGCCGGTGGTGTTTGGCGCAGGTGAAACGCCAGGCAGAAACCCGTATGAGGGAATACCTGGCAGAGCCACTCCGTGCACAAGCGCAGGCTGCGATGATTGAGGAGGACGAGGATGACGCACGGGAACCGCGGCGTCGCATACCCGAACCACTCTAAAGACCGGAACGCAGGACGACCACCATAGACGACTTTTTCTCCCATTGGTATTTCGCCTTTTGATAGAGCACATGAGATAATTTATATCGTACCCGTGATTGTGCGCTTGTAATTATGAATGGGCTATATCGCGTATTTGCATGTTTCATACAATCTAACAGAGTAGCAATCAACGCTTTAGGCGCGGCTAGCACTTGTTTTGTTAGCGAATACTTTCTACCATGACACGCCTGTGGCCTAAGGCACCTTTTTCGCACCCTCGTTCTCTTAGCACCAAGGCCATGCTCCCATGTCAGGACCTGTGCCAATTCATATCTATCCATCGTTGTGTCCACAAGACCGCTCTCGACACAGGAATCCACAACGTTGATCACGAGTTTGATAAGGCCGAAGGTCTATCGATGATGGCCTAGTTTACTGTAAGTCGATTTTTCGAAGGATAGTCCATCCAATATTCATTTTGGTCTCAAATAGTCTACGTTATTCGATGTCGTTCCGAGTCATTCACCCGACCCTTTGCTGAGAGGCCTCATTTCTCATATCCTGTTCTCACCAAACAATGGCCGCACTATACGCACGCTATTGCCAGCGTTGCATCCCTGACCGCAGCTACTAGTCCGCAGCCCCGCAGCCGTAGTGTATGAGTATGGACGCACGGATTTGCCATAGTAGGGAGATGCCCTTACGCCTTCTTCCCGACGTTGTTCCACCCAATACTCACAATCCTCATGGTATAAATCGTCATCCAAGTGAGCAATCTTCCACTTCCCCTTATCTTCCTCTCCTCCTCTGACCCTTCTTTGGTCATGGAGCCCCCTGCTTCCCGGACAATGCCCGCATGGCTACTCTACGCCCTTTCCGCGCCCGTTGCGATGGTCCTGAGGATACTCCTCGATATTGTCGCCCTCCTTTTCCTCCTTCTCCTTAAGTTCATCACGCCGGCGCCAGGAGCAGTAACAGCACCGATGTGGCACATCACGTCTCTCGAGCTGAACATCGTGATCACGCTCCAGACTCCACAGGCTAGCACTGGAAGCAGCAGCACTAGTACTGGCAGTGATCCCACACGGGTGGGCACGCCCACCGTATCCGCGACCCTGCACAACCTCGAGTCTCCAACCCGGCACATCGCGGAGGACCAACCTCGCAGGCCCGGCCGCGTCCGCAGCTTCCTCACGACAAACGCTAGTACGCGCCCGCGGAGACGCAACGAGCACGTAGGGCATGCAACGCCACCGCTTGTGATGCTCGAGCGGTACATTGCGGCTGTGCGAGATGATATTACGCGGATTGGGGACATGGGGGAGGCGCGGAGGGTGGGTCTTGAGGACGCTCGCGAGGGTCTGCTGGAGGCTGGCGCGGATGAAGGTGCAGTGGCTAGTGCTGCCGCGGACGAGGCAGGTCGCTTCCTTGGCTCGCCAACGCAACAGGAGGTCCTTGCACAATTCCGACAATCTCTAGAAGCAGGCACAGTCATCGAGGGGCTCGGAGGGGTGATGCGCTCTTGGCGCTCACAAGGCCTCTGTTCGTGTCTATTCTGTACTCCGTGCGTACGTGAGACTCCATGATGACGTTTGGGCAGTAGGATACGATCGCGAGGCGTCGCCGTACCACCAAGCACTCGAGCGGCATCGCGCCGATCTTGTCAAAACTCTCGATTTCACATTATCGCCTCTCTTTCTTGGGCAACTCAAAAATTTACGTCAAGCCTCGCTCGTGTCATTCCAGGCGGAGACCATCGCGGGTCTCGAAGCGGATGACTATAATTTCGCAGACGTTGTCGGACGCGCACGTGTTTGTGCTGAGGCGCGCTTCGTTGACGGTGCGCGGGAGGCCGTCGTCGTTGAGGGTGCCGCGACTTGGCAGTGGAAAGAGGAGTTTCGCTGTTGCGAGATGAAATCTGGTCAATCACGTCCCAGTTGAGAAGGGATGAATCGAAAAAGGTGGTTGACGCAATCGAAGTACGCAACAAGTCCAATAAATATGTGATAATACTGATAGGCTGTGTGGCAGCGCGACTTTAAAGAGCAGATTGCAGAGCCTGTAGATGTGCAGTTACGAAGGCCGACACCCCTGATGTGGGACAATATCCTCCGCGTTTACAAGGAAATACTTGCAGATGCTGAAAATTCGTACCTCTTCAAAGCTAGAAGTCAGCCTGAGGCTCTGCTTGACAGCACCGTCTAACCCGCTGACTTTTTTTGGGACAGGTTTCGAGTGCCTAGACGACGAAAACGACAAGGCACTTACGACGCTCAGACGACGTGCATGGGCAGCTCTGCGAGCCAATGTGGACGAACAAACAGAGGACACGGCGATCCTCACAACGCTGCGCACGTACTTCGAGAAGTGTTTCTATTACGATGAGCACGACATGCCCCGTGTCTGGAAACCGGACGACGATATCGACGACGCGTTCAAGAAAGCAAGGGACACCACGCTTGAGTTGATCCCGCTGTATGCAAAGATTGAATCCTAGGATCCGGGATTTGCTCATACACCACCGGAAGATAGCGAGGACGACGTCCCGCACCCGGGGCTGATTCTGTTCTCCGAGACAAAGGCGTTCGAGCTTGAGGCGCGGTTCCGACGCGAGGTCTATATGCGCTACGTCGTGGTGAAATTGACCGTAGGCATCCGGTGGACCCGGATCCTAAACTGGATCACCATATCCCTCGTCGTCCTTGGATGGAGGTTCTCCCTCTTCAATGGCAACGCATTCTATTTTTTCATAGCGTGGGGTTCTGCGTGAGTCCTTTCGCTTTCCCTTGATCCCCGACTCTTCCGGTTGTCTCCGATTAGCTGACATCCCTCTTCTTCCGAAATTTCCGAACCCCCGATTGCACTTCACAGATGGTTCATCATTTGGTTGAACTGAATCTGCCGGTCCGCTCATGAAAGTGGACGTCTCAATTACGTGTCGACAAGGTTGACACACGCTTGCCCGTACAGTCATACCATGTACGAGCGCAGGCTGCGATGGATGAGGAGGGCGACCCCACGAACGTGACCAGCGACATCGTTCAGGCGAGCCACCGGAACGCAGGACAGCCAGTTGATGATAATTTCTCCTTTCTTCCGTAACTCCGCCTTTCGATAGAGCACATGAGATAGTTTCTATCGTACCCGTGATTGTGCACTTGTAATTATACATGGGCTATACTACGTATATGTTTTCACCTAGACTAGACTGCTTGCTTCATACAATCTATGCGAAAGGTAACTACAGAGTAGCCCGTGTCCGAGTCGAGAGTGGTCTTTCGGACACGACGAAGGTTCTGCGCCGCAATGGATGAATATGAAGTCGCACATGTTCTGACATGGGAGGCCATATAATCTGGCCAGCAGTGCATGCATGGCCTCGATGCACAGGGGTGTTAGAAGTGCCAGCCGTGTGTAAGGCCCGGGTAGTTTGATCATTCTCAACCAAACAACGGTCGCACAATACGCACGCTGTTACCACGTTGCATCCCTGTCCGCAGCCCTGCAGCCGTAGTATATGAGCACAGACGCACGGATTTGCTGTAGTAGGGCGATGTCCCTGCGCCTGCCCCCCCACGTTGTTCCTGTTCCGCCCAATACACACAATTTTCATAGTATAGATTGTCATCCACTTCAACTTGAACTTCCACGTACCTTTCTCTCCTCTGACCTTTCTTTGATCATAGAGCCTTCGGCTTCTTGGACATGCCCGCATGGCTACTCCACGTCCTTGTCGTCCTCGTCAACGTGGTCCTGGGGACACTCATCGATATTGTTGCCTTCTCTTTCTTCCTTCTCCTCACGTTCATCACGCCGCCGCCAGCACCAGCAGCACGACCGATGCGGCACGGAACGTCTCTCGAGCTGAACATCGTGATTACGCTCCAGACTCCACAGCATGGCACTGGAAGCAGTAGCACTAGTACTGGCAGTGGTCCCGTGCAGGTAGGCACGCCTACCGTAACCGCGACCCTGCGCAACCTCGGGTCTCAAACCCGGCATATCGCAGAGGACCGACCGCCTTGCAGGCCCGACCGCATCCGCAGCTTCCTCGCGACAAACGCTAGTACGCGCCCGCGGAGACGCGACGAGCTCGCAGGGCATCGTGATTCAACGCCACCACTTACAGGGCTCGAGCGGTCTAGTGCGGATGTACGGGAGGATATTCCGCGAATGGAGGACATGGGGGAGGCACAGGCGATGGGCCTTGAGGGCGCAGGCGAGGGTCTGCTGGAGGCTGGCGCAGATGGACGCGCAGTGACTGGTGCTAACGCTGACGAGCCAGGTCTCGTGGTGAGATGGACCGCAAGCATCCGGCGGATCTACGTGAGGTGGACCGCAAGCATCCGGCGGATCTACGTGAGATTGACCGCGGGCCTCTGGTGGACCCACGTGAGATGGACAGCTGGTATCCGGTGGACCCACTTCGCCATATCGCTCGTCGTCCTTGGATGCATGTTTCTCCTCTTCACTGGCAACCCACTTTATTTCTTCATAGCGTAGCTGTCCGCGTGAGTCCTTTCGCTCTTCCTCGATCCCCGACTCTTCTGGTTGTCTCCGATTAGTTGACATACCTCTTTTTCCGAAATTTCTGAACCTTCGATTGTACTCCACAGATGGACCATCATTTGGTGGAACTGAACCCTGCCGGTCCGCTCATGAAAATGGTCGTTTCGATTGCTGTGGCCACGTTTGGATTACGCGTCGACAAGGTTGACATTCGCTTGGCCTACAACACGTAGATGAAAGTCTGAAGGGAAAATGGAGAAGCTTTTGCAGAGTCACACCATGTACAAGCGTAGGCCGCGGTAGTTAAGGAGGACGGCCTCACGAACGGGAACGACGACATCGTTTAGGCGAGCCGGAACGCAGGACGGCCAGTTGATGACTTCACCTTTCATAACTTCGCCTTTCAATAACGCACATAAGATGTTTCATATCGTACGCGTAATTTGTGCGCTTGTAATTTTGAATGGGCTATACAGTATCACCTATCCAACGTCTTCAACTTTTGGCTGCCCTTTCCAACCACTGGCGTCTAGAAAAGGACCGTCGTGTACCCAAAACGGAGAAGACCATAGAAACTCACCATTTCGCTCAACTACCTCTTGGCCAAAGCTTTCCCGATAATCACCCGTTTCTTTAAACTGATCTCTCATCATACGGTCACGGAAAGTGAGCGCCCGAACCTCTTGGCGCTGTCTGACGAGTAGTGTGTGTTTGTGCCGCTGAGCAGCGGGCAGAGAGGACTTGGCGAAGTCACTTAGTGTTGGTACTAGTACCGGGACATCTGCAGTGTGATTTGAACGTCGTTCAAGAGACAGGAACAGGATAGTCACCATCTTGCTCTGAGGCAATGGCTTCCAGGCGATTGTACAAGATGGTTAAGAGTAAATATAGGAACGAGCGTTGATTCGACGAACTGAAGCGGTGGGTTGGTCGTTTGCGCCACCAGTGTCACGCCGTAAAAACGATCCACGAACTTCAAAACCAGGAAGCGTAACTGAAAGCCTATCAAATTCGGGAGAGGAATGCGAAACTGAATACTGTCTTCCCGCAGACACATAACATTCCACACCTGTACGACGGCTGAGACCATGATTATGATTATGGACATTGGGCACCATTGCAGCCCTCCGAGTCAAAGAGCGCATCAAAGATTCAAAGCATGTCTCAATTCACACAATGACGGGCTGACGCAAAACCTACAGTTCATGGGCTTGTTCCAGGCTAGACAGCAGCACAGGTTTGACAGGGAAAATGGCAATCGAGCTCGTAGTGGAGCAGGGCCCTCCGGAATCCGGACTGATATATGAGGACATTGAAGACTCAAATGCACTCTTCCATACTTAGTAGATCATTCAAAATCGTAACTTAATGTTGAAATTTGTTCACCTATCGTTCATCCTTTGCACACCCTTTGACAATCTACGGGTACACCAATAGTAGTTCGACATAGTTACAAGAAGTGTTTTCGCCGCTTCACCTTGTAAAGTGGAACCCCAGGCCTATATGGAAGTTGTGACGAAAGACCTGGCCCTAACGTCATTGTGCACCCGTCTGCTGAGACTGGAGAGAGGCTCCACTGTGATTGGTCAGGATACTCGGGATTTTGCTTCAGAAACACGTCTGGAGACAGAAGATGATCAGAATTAATGCTCGAGGACAAAGGAAAGGAAAGATGTACCAATTTCAAGTAAATCCCGCCAGCCCATAGGGAATCAAGGCATGGGTGGACTTGTGTAATCATTCACCAGCTCGTCGACTTGCATGAGTGACGACCCTGCAAAAATGTCTTTTGGCTGCAACAATGGTTTAGCATCAGGGATCAAGCACATGATTATAGAAGTTAGGAGATAAGAATGCCAAACTACTGTCACTGTCAACACTCTGTCTACGTGGTCCGCTCTGCGGTGTGAAGAACGCGGACCGAACATTTCATAGCACAGGCACAGGCTGGATGCAACTCATACTAGAAGTAGAAGTGCTACATGGGGCTCCGCTCCCCGAGGCGCACAGAAATCGATCCAAAAAAAAAAAAGAACGCGGATCACCGGACCGGACCAATTTTGGACCACTCCTCAGCAGTCAATATCGATATCCCGCTCGACGCCCAAGAAGCATGGCTGAACTTATTGACAATCACGTATCAGCCAAGCAATGTAGGCGTGCCATCACGGCGTTGATGGAATACGTCGTCAAAGAGCAACAAAAACGCGAGGAGAACGAGCTACTTCCCGGCAAGGAGGAAAATATCTGGCTTCAGCTTGCTGTTAAGGAGGTTCACGCAGAGGCAAAGTTAAAACCCCATAAAATGTGTGTCAAACCTCGATTCCCTCCGTGTCTTTGAGCTCACATTGTCGATAGCCCTATCAAATATCCTCTCGTCGACCCACGTACATCGGCTATTTGCCTCATCACGAAGGACCCACAACGAGAATACAAAGACCTCCTCGAAAAGGCGGGCGTCCGATTTATCGATCGCGTCGTTGGCGTCGAGAAACTCAAGGGAAAGTTCAAATCGTTCGAGGCACGTCGTGCCCTGCTCCGCGAAAATGCGCTCTTCCTCGCGGATGACCGCGTTATTCCTCTCCTCCCACGTTTACTTGGCAAGATATTTTTCACTGCAAAAAAGTGTGTATTGTATAGCAAAAATGGGAATCTCAACTGATTGGAGGATCTGATTACAGGCAACCCATCCCCGTCTGCTTGAAGCGTAAGGACCTCAAAGGTGAACTCGAGCGCGCCATCCATTCCACCTACATGCACCAAAACCGCGGGACCTGCACGTGCGCACCCTACCTCTTTTTCGTGCTTCCTTGCACAGACCAATGATCCCCTCAGTTCGGTCAAGTTTGGTACCCTCTCCCAAACACCAGCCCAAGTCCTAGTGAACCTTGAGACCGCGCTCCCTGCCATTATCGCCGCAGTTCGGGGTGGCTGGGACAACGTGCAGAGCCTGAGTATCAAGTCTACGAAAAGCACGTCTCTGCCAATTTGGTCGTGTAAACTTGGTACCGGAGAAGGCGCGCGCTGGCGTGGCTCCGCCCTTGAAGATGACGAGAGCGAAGATGAAAATGAAGATGTGGTGTTGGATGTTGATGTTCCGCAACGGAAAACTTCCAAGGCTAAGCAGTCTCTGGATCGGGGGGGAAAGCTGGCTGCTGTTTAAGCTGCCCAGGTCGTCTTGCTCCCCGTATTGATCGTCGGTAGGTGCTTAGGATAGTACATACCGAGTAACGAGGGACTTAGCACAACGGTTTGGGGCAAGTGATCTCTGGGACCTCAGACTCAGGCTATAACTGATGCTGAGCTGTCCAGAGCCGTCGCGTATGACGCACGTGAAACGCTAACGGAAAACCGCGTGAGGGAACACTTTACACAGTCCACGAGTGCCACAGGCTGCGATGATTGAGGGTGCTGACGACGACACATGAGAATACTGGACTACCACTGTTGGTGATTATTCAATATCGTAACCGTGAATGCGCTTATCATTATGAATGGGCTGTATCACATATCCTTTTTCGCCTTCACTCTCCTACATGTTTCATACAATCCATGCGAAATTACAACAGCAGTAACAACGACGACAACGGCATCAAATGTTGCTTGTAATGTACACGGTCCGAACCGGGGGCACCCCCTCCACGTTCACCCTCAACGTGATGTGATGTGATGAAACGCAGCAGGGAATTCAACAGCCTCCGGGGCCACGGGATACCCGAAAGGGAGGAGAGAATGCTCTAGGCTGCGCCACAAATCGAGAGCTCTCGCATTTCCTGCAAGACGCCCTCGACCTGCGCGTCTAGTTGGCCTGCAGCGTAGTCGTCGCGCACGCTGTCGTCGAAATAGCGCTGCACGCCCGACAGCTTCTCGTAGCCCTCCTCAGCGAACTTGCACTGCATCCGGATCATCGCCTCGAAGCTCGGGTCAAAGTATGGCACCCGTTGCTCGAGCAGGATGGGGATCTCGCGCACGAGTTGGTCGTTGAGTAGGTCAAAGACCTCCTTCGTCTCATCGAGCTCTTGTTGTGCCTATGACGTGTGTGGTGGTGGTGATAATGATCGCCATCAGATGTCGTAGGGTCATGTCTTTGCCCGGAGGGCCGGCGGAAGAGTGGGACAAACCTTGGGCAGTCTTGTAGCGTCCTCGCTCGGCTTTTCGGTCATCTTGCGTACTTTACTGCGTGCGGCATCGTAGTCGAGGAGCTAGGGCGGCGGCGCCACAAATGTGTGCGATCGAGAGGGGTCCTAATCACGGGAACGGTACTCGACTCACCTTCTTATTCCGTTTTGAGATGTGCTCGTTTATTGTGGGGAAATACGAGTTCATCTTGCCGAGTGGATCGAGGATGGTCGTGCGATAGGGGGCATCCTATCAAGAGGGAAGAGACATGCAAGAAGACATGGTGATGAGCAATCGGAGACAGTATGACGAGAGAATGAGCGACGGACCAGTTCACGTCCAATGCCGGCATCGAGCTCTTCGACAGACCTCCTATATGCATGTGCGGCCAATGCACTCTCCGAAGTTTTGTCAGAAGCACTATAGAACGTGTCGATCGTCTCTGCAAGGCGGAGCTGTGCGGAAGACATGGCTACATGAGAGCATCAGGGGACAGCTGCGGAGGGGCGGTGACCGGAGGCGGAGAAAGCTCGCAAGCGCACCACGCATAGAGTCCAGGTAGGCCTTCCCGTCCTTCTGAAGGATGCCACATTCCTTCTCAAACCTGCTCACAATGTGTTAAGTCAGAGCGACTCTTCGGAACCGGGGAAAGGGGAAGAGACAGGAACGCACACTTTGTATTTCGCCTCCTCGGACGAGAAATCTTGGTCCACGGTACGCTCTATTTGGCCCGTTTTTTGGAGGAGCTACGAAGGGCGGGTATGGTATGTTGGTACACGGGGAAGACAAGGGGTTCCATACGTACGGTGGTCCCCGCTCGATTCATTGACTTTTTGAATCTAGTATGGAATTGAGGGAGGATCATGAAATGACCGCGGATGAAGCTCACCCCTGCCAGCTCATGTTGGTGTCGAGGGGTCTGCAGAGGAGTTGAGAGTGAGAGAGAAAGCAACGAGCCCCGGAAGACGACCAAGGGAAACCAAAAGAAGTGAGAACCAAGTGAAGAAAGTGAAGAAGTACAAGTAGACTTACGTAACCGTTCTGTAATGCACATGCTCACCAATCCCGGCTGTCTCCGAGACCAACTACCAGCTTGCGCAATCCTTGTTCGTTGTTGCGGGCTGGGATAGCGCGGACCAGCTACATATCCCCGCAGTAGAAAAGCCGCTTTAAATCGGCCTCTAGACCATGGCCAAGACGACAGGTGTTCTTAACCGGAACAGAAGGCCCAAACATGCTCTTGCAGAGACCTAAAAAGCAATTCAAAGTGCTCCGGGCGGCTCGCTTCTCAGCCAGATTACGTCCGACCATCGTCGATTAAGCTAAACTGCCCTCTCTGGCGCCTTGGCATGTTTGCCTTCCAAGCTCGTCTACATTACTCCTGTTGTGCTCTGGGCCGCACCGATTACGTGCGACCGATATAAATACCCTTTGTGGTGCAACCGATCCGTCTCTCGAATGTCGGCTGCCTCAGAGCCCCGCCGTCGTCCACTCTTTTTTCCACAATCAACCTCAACCTATTCATGGGAACGTTCCCTCAAACTGTCGCTCCTTCGCTTTTGTTTATTAGTTCCCTCGTGTCCCTCATCTTGATCGTTTTCCAAGTCTCGTCGTTCTACAAGTCTCAATGGACAGTCCATGACACACAGGGCACTCGACGGCTCCTGGTGCTCTCTGTTACGCTTTTGGTCGTATTTTTCTCTGCACTTTCCGCTACATTAGGTCTCGTCGCACATCAGGCATGCCACATGGGCAACCGCTCACTCGCCAAAAGCGCTGGCCTTAGTGGCAAAATTATCGTGATAGTTTTACAGTCCGGACGTAAGTGCCCGTACATATCGTCGTCAAATACTCACAGACCATCCTAGTCTCAACGTACATGATGTTTCTTCTGAATATGAAACCTCTGGTGGAACCTATACCCTCGCCAAATGCTGGTGTTCTGACATTCGGAAAAGTGAGAATCCTCGCAGTAATGATGTCTCCTCCACTCATAGCAAGTATGTAACTTTTCTTTTCTGTACCGTAGGGGGGTTTTTTTTTTGATGCGAGATACAATAGACACTGTGCTTTCCATTGTTTTCGCAGCTCTTCAAGAAGACTACCCAGCCGCTCGTTTGCCAGCGCTATGCTGGCTCCTCTTTTTTATACCCCTGTCCTGTGTCAGCATTCTCCTTTACTTATCCATCCGTCGTGCAAAAGAATACTTGATCATCGCGCGTATGTGGCTCGTCCTTGCAGTTGGACATGCCTGTGGCGCACTGTCTGCTATTTTTGCACTCATTGGGAAAGGGGATTTTCAAGCGCCTACCTCCCTTTTTGACGCGTTCTGGATCACATGCGTAACGTTTGCACTTCATAGTGCGTTGTTCCGACGCTCACGATCTTTCACTTCGCTTACCACTCTGATGCAGTTCATTCCATCCTGCCCGATCCGAATCCCCTCCTTTCAGGACGTATACCCTTCAGGTGCGGGGGATCACCCCGCGCTACCGTGAATACCCCTCGTCCTCGTCACGTCGTGCCAGTGCCAATGCGATCTCATCCACATGCCACCGTTTCCGAAGATTTCCGTACTCTCCAAGACCCATTTGCGTCACCCACCTCCCCGCTTACGGTGAATCCGTTCCCTATGTTCGAGGCAGCACGCATCGAACACGCGCGGAAGAAAAGCCTCAGAACTTTCCTCGCCTCAACTCGTCACTCATCACCCGCAGCCCTCAGACTGCCGCCAAAGCTCACCCAAATGCAGGAGGATCACACGCCTCCACCGTCACCACCGGCTAGCGCTTTAGTGCGAGCGCCCAGGCATGCGAGCTGTAGTGGTGCCTTTGGAGCGTGAGGTTTGTGTAGACTACGCGTGTGTAAGGTATAGGGTAAAATGAGTGTATGTATGTGGCAGTTCACCAATCTGTACGCGCATGTTATTCATTTGACATTTTTTTACAAACACTCTTTCTTTCACGGATGCGGATGGGCAAAAAGGAGGCTTCTAGTCCCTCCGGTTGACACTGCTTGTGTTAACCGATCATGAAACGCACCAAACATTTTGACGTGTCCTCATTCCCATTTCCTCATTCTCGCCGGGCGATTGTCGCACGGCGAGCACGTTGCGTCCCTGTCCGCAGTCCTAGGGTATGAACGCAACTGATCTGCCCTAGTACGGTTATATACTTGCGCCCTCCTCGTCCCACTTACCTTACTTCACCCATCCAACACACAGATCCCCATAATATAAGTTGTCATCCAGGTGGACATATCTCCCCCCTACCACCCCCCTTTGATCTTTCTCTGATTATGACACCTCCTGCGCACACGCCCCGCGGAACTCCCGCTTCCGGCACCGTGACACTGTCCGACCGGCTGCTCCATACCTTCTTTGTACTCAGCGCGACGGGCCTGACGCTAATCCTCGCCCTCTTCGCCTTCCTCCTCACCCTCATCCTCAAGATCACCGCCATTGCACCAACAGGTCGCTCCGGACGGCGCGTCAAATTCGTCGAGCGAAGCATCGTGATCCCACCCACGATCCCGCCGCGGAAACCCGACAACAGCATCGAAAGTAGCCCCGCGCTGATCGAGGCACCCTCGCCTACCCTTTCGCTCTCACTCACGGTCACCCCGCGCGAGCTCGAGCCGAGGACGCCGGACGTCGTCGAGGATCCTCTTCAGGCGCTCGTCCGTATATGTGGCTTTCTCGCCGCGAACACCGCGCGTGCTTTGAGACACGAGGAACTGGCTCCGACGCCGCCGCTTGCGGGGCTCGAGCCGTACCTCACGGCTGTGCAGGAGGATCTTGAGACGATCGATCAGATGGGGAAGGATGACGAGGACGAGGACACCGATGAGGAGAGCGAGGAGAGCGAGGGGGAGGAGGAAGAGGAAGAGGGGGCTGCGGCTGCGGCTGAGGAAGACTCCGAGGTGCAAGTGTTGAATCGGGAGGGCGAGGGCGACTCGGAGGATTTGGGGGCTGGTGCGGGTGAAGCTGCTGGTTCAGGTTCTAGTGCTGATGCACACGACCGCGACGAGCTGGGTCTCGTCCTTGTCCCTGACCAAGCCACACACGCAACCTCTCCTCCCCTTCCCCTTCCCCCCCAGATCCCAACACCCCCCGCAGGACCAGACACATCCGCATCTGCCTCCACCTCCACCTCCACCCCCATCCCAGCCCCCACTCCCGAACCCACACCACCCTCACCCTCACCCGCCACCCAAAACACCTCCCCCGCCGAGCAAACCGACACGACTCCGACTCCGACCCCGAGCGCAAGCACGACAAGGCCACCAACGCCACAACCGCCAACAATGCGCAAGCGCAAAGACGCCGTGCTGCGCACGACGCATCCGAGCGGCGCCGTCCTGGGTCAACTAGCCGCGGCTAATCCGGACCACCCGAACGAGAACGCGGCGGCGGCCGTGGACAAGCTCGCGGACTCGGACGACGCCGCGGTGCGCGCTGCTGCGCTGTTCTCGCGCGTCGCGGATCTCGGCACAGGACTTTTCGAGGGCACCGTGCGTGAGCGTGGCGCCGCCCTGTGGGCTGCACTGTCGCGCTCGCGTGGACGAGGCACCCCCTCTGAAGTTCCCGTGCCGCCGCTGACACGCACCCACTTTGCGACGAGCGCGTTCGAACGCAGTTAAAAACGGTCCATCGTTGTACCGACGGTGTGCCCCGCGCTTCCCGGTTCCGTATTCGTGTCCTCGTTGTTGTTGCATTCATTCATTCTGTTCCGGTGGCTTAGGGGGGAGGACCTTCAGGAGATAACTTATCATCGGGAACTGTAATTTAATCTTGTTATACACGTTACACACGTTACGATACATATTCTCGTTTAGTACTGTACTACACCGTATACTCGCTCAATGATGACCAATGACTGAAGCTTGATGGCACTCATGCGCATAACGTCCGTCCATGGACCCCTAGGGGTGTGTCGCCAAGTGGGTGCCGAGGTGGAGGTGGCATGGAGGTGGCAAGCGGGCGACAATTGAACGCAGCATCAGCATATCGACCCCTCCCGGGTTGGGATATTAACATGATCGAAAAGCCGTAATGAATGCGTCACCAGTCGAGCTGTAACTCCTATCATCACATCTGTGCAACGAAGCATACAGCATACAGTACTGTGCCAGGAGGCCAGACGACTGGGCAGGCCTTTTCCACACGCTGCACATACACACGCTGGTGGGCCCCTGATCGTGCCGGCATTCGTTTGCATCAAAGTGGCTGTGTTGTGTCAGGAGAGCGCCTAGCATCTTCGAGAGGGGCCGAAAACCCCCCATCGCCCATCATCGCAGAACTCCCAAGCCCCTGGCTTCGATCTCTTCCCCCCAGCTTGGCAGTGCTCGTGACCTCGAGGAACCCACGCGGCGTGCAAGTTGGAGAAAAGGCCCCGGCTCTCGTCGCTGGAATATCGAGGTCCTGCATTTTGTTGCGGCGCGTCGTGTCGTCCTGCATGATCAAGGAATGGAGGAAGGGCCGTGATGGGCACAAAGGCGGCGTAACACATTGTGGGTGGGCAACAAGAATTGCCTTCCCCTTGCTTTCGTTGCCCTACTCTTCCGGTGATACTGTGGTGTGGTGAGATATACTGTGGTGTGGTGAGATATACTGTGATCCGCGTCGAGAAAGATCCCGTGAAGATCCTGTACGTGATGGCTGGTATCCAATCCTTCCCTTCACCTCGCCTTTCTGCGAGACGAGCCCACCATGTAACGCCGACCATTCTCTTCCTTTCAAGCGCAACTGTCTGAAGAGAAGTGACATCACCAAACCTGGGCCTTTTGTGGATCATCTTTTTCGAGCAATTGAAGAGGACGTTTAGCACGACGGAAACGCGTGCCGAATCTCGAACCCAACCAGGTCCAGAGGACACGAGGGCTAGGCTGGGCAGACAGCCAGGCCCGGGGCAGGGGGTAACCGAGAGCTGAGTGAAAACAAAACAAAACAGCCAAAACTTCCAAAAGGAGCTTAGTGGCAGTTCGACAAGACAGCAAGCTGCAGGGAGACCGATGGGTGTCAGAATCACCCCCCCTTACCGTATATACTCTCCGCGCTGTGCGGTACTGTGCAAGTGCAAATGAACGGTATAGTATCTCGTAATATATATTGTAGACGCGGCGACGGGTGAGGACACGGTGAAGGTGAATGGTCAACTTGGACGCGTGGTTAACTAGAAGAACTACTGCTAGCACAATTCGGCAGGAACCTCATGGAAATTTTTAAAGAATAAGTTACTATGTATTCATGGTTTTCGGCTGCAAAAACCAAATTATGTTGACGATGGACATCGAAAGACTCACGTACTGTGGCTGCGCTCCGAGTCCGACTCGGAAGCGACGCATACAAAACAGTACGATACAATTCAACGCACGTTACGATACGTATGGTGCGATGGACGCCACTTGCACTGGCATAGTACTACTGTAGCACCGCACCGCACTAGCTCGATTCCCTACGAAAACGGATTCTCATGTGCTAAGCCCGAAGCACCCTCAAAAACAATGGTCGCACGTTCTATTACACTTCGCGGGTTCGCGGGCAGAAGTCCGAAACTTAGAGCGAAGCGAAACCGGCGGTCGGCAGGGAGATGAGGGCAATTACAAAAGCCTGGAAATCTCAATGCAAGCAAGCAGAGTAAACACAAGCATACATTACAGTCTGCGGCCCCGTAAGGCCGTACCCTGTGGCGCAGACTCGGAGGGACGTCACTTGTAAACCACCATCATATCGTGCTGTAAGGTAATAGTATTGTACGACGCGAAGAAAATCGTCGACTGGGTGGTGCTTACGTTAAGGGGAAAGGGGTCCTCTTTACAACGCGATAAATTAAATCGCGCTCCATGAGGGAAGACAGGGAATCACGTATCATGGGGGACATCGACTGACGACTAACAACGGTGATTGTTACGGCTGCGATATCGAAGGCATGGAAGAAACTAACCTGTTACAGTGGAGATGAACGTGGCGTCGTGCTCCACCTACAATACAATAACAAAAGAAACACGTGGAAATGAAAAAGAGTGAGTACGTGAGTACGATACTACACTGATTCCCGAATGGCACCCACCTTCGAATATCTCATTCATTTCTTACACAATCCCCACGAGACCCAGTACACGACATCTAGTGGCGCGTATCCATTCTGAGTGTTTTTTTTTTGATGAAAATCCAACAATGTGGAAAATCACACGGTCATGCTCGTTGACCATTGCCGCGACGGTGTTAAACTTGTTGAACAGCCCATGTCGAGTTTCAAACTGGACCATGACTATGCGTGACCGTCCAGAAGGGGGGTGCTGTTCGGTAACCCGTTCCAACAAAGGATAGGATTACTGCATTACATGAACAGAATAGGATCAAAATCGAATTAAGCGAGGGGTATGAATGGACACATCAAATGTGGAACAAATGACGAATAGGAATTTTTGGGGTACTCACTGACGCCGAAGTTCGAGATGATAGCAATCTACCATACATCTTTAATGACGGCGGCGAGCTGTGTTCTCTGTTCTTTCTGCGGAGGAATGCGCGAAGTTGGGAGATATATATCATATGGTCACGTCATGGGCCGATAGATGGAGGAGATATGATCGATATGATCCCTCGCCAAACTCACACGCTACCCTCCTGTACAGTTTTGGCGTGAGAATAGGCAGATGACCCCCGTTGCCTGGGGAGGGTACCAACCTTCCGTTGGAAGAAAACCAACCAACTTGGGGCGTTGCGCCGAAACGGAAACCCTCAGTTAGAAATAGAGAAGACCGAGCGTCGCCACTGCGAAGAACGATGTCTGAATGCTTATTCCCAACCAAATTATCTGCTTCACGGAGCTGCTTCTTTGTATAAACGACATTAGAAAGACTAAAATAAGTTATGTGATGGGTAGGCGAAAGTCCTGTATACTACCACCATATGCGAAGCCCGAGGTACCGACAATAACCCCAGAGGGTACAAAACAGTACGGTGGACATCGCTCGGTGGGAGCAGGAATGTAAGGGGGGTATTTGTCGTGGGCGTGGCACTGCGTAGAGATGCACATGGTTTGCGGCGTGTGGATGTGTGGTCTAAAGGCGTCCGTAATCTATCTATGGTACAATCAGCGAATCGCGCGGTGGATCACATCACCGCCTCCCCCTTCGAGGCTTCCTTGCACTAGCAGGAACGCTACCGGCGTTCATGATGAGCGTCTTGAGTTTCCCACTGGAATCGAGTTCTCGGATTGTGTCCATAGATCCGACGGGCGAACCTCCGATGAGAAGAATTGGGAGCTCGGTTGTGTTTGTGAGGCGGAAGAGAAGTGGCGTGATGACCTTCGCATCAGCTGGAGCAATAATGCAATTTTTGGTCAGCTGTTTAAAGAGAACTCGATAGGCAAACTCATACCTCTTTCATCGACGTCAAAGACAGTCGGAGGTGGCCTGAGATCCATTGCGCTCAAGATGGACTTGAGCTCACGTGAAACGGGTGAATGGAACTGGCCGTGATGGGACAAAAGGTCAAAGCAAAGCACGCGAGATGAGAGATGGATGTTCTCGTACCTTAGAAAATAGAACCACGGGGTTGCTTATCCACACGTCTATGACGAGGTCATCGATCTCCTTCTCTGCCTGCGGCGTCCGCGTGTCGAAATCCAACACGAGCTGGGGATCGATAGGTTGAGCGGGGTCAATGTTCGTGGGAATGACGTTCTGCGGGAGCGCGGCCATGAATGCGGTGAGGGCACTGAGTTCCTGCTCGGGAGAGAGCGAGATATCCGGCAGAGCCGAAGAGGCGAGACGAGACCGTGGGAGGGTTGGCAAGTTCGGCGCAAACTTTCGCCAGGACTCATCGAGGCGGGCGAGCTTGGAGAGGTAAGGATGGCCGGGAGACAGGGCGGGCGGGGAGACGAGGCAAACGTACGTCGTGATGGTGATGAGGGAGAAAAGACAGAAGAAGGTGGCCCTTAGGCGAGCTTTGCGCGGGCGGAAAATGTCGGTGAGGGAGAGAAAGAGGGACTTGTTAGAAGGAGCCGGGCCATGACCATGGGGAGGATAGTGGCCCATGGGGCGGGGTATAGGGACGTAGCGTTGGGTAGTGGCAGCTGAAGTGGCCCTGCGATGCATATTGAGGGGGGATGTGTGTTATATAAAAAGAGTGACAGTGAGAAGGGAAGCGAGAGCGAGAAAGAAAAAAAAGGAACTGGAGTTTGGTGCAGGAGAAAGAAGTAAAGTGATCCTCACCCCGTCCGTATTCATACAAATTCCAGCGCTACTCTCCCAGCGCTTCATCACATTGCTCCATCTCCCACCTTCCCATCTTTTCCTCCCTCATTCGGTATTGCGATTGTTTCATCTCTTTTTAACTTGCCTCTCCCACTTCTCTGTACGCGATCACGAGATATCCCACACACTCCACCCCATTGCTTAATGTAACACTAATGTCCGCTGAAGCGACGCCTAATCACACAGAAATTCAGAACGAAAAAAAAGGAACCGAGTCGACTGCTTTTGGTCGATTACATTGACATTTTGGCACGCGCCGCTTCGCCTCACGTAAAGCCGGACCGACTTTTACGGTCCGAAATCAACACCTACTGTAGCGACCAGGGGCTGTATCCACCAACACAGAGTCCGCGGCGCTCTCGGGCGCAAAAAGCTTTTGATACACCTACATAGCCGTTGAGTGCTTGGCGTGTGACTCGTACTCTCAGGCGCGCTGCGTGGACAAACCTCACCGTGTTTGCTTTGGTCTCGGTCTCACCTCGCGTCCACCCCGGCGTCGCTCCCTCGGAATGGTCTTCCTGGTTCCCTCCCTGTTCCGTGTTGATACTTATTTTGTTTTTTGATGCGACAGGAACCGATGCCATTTATGTCGTCCGGCGTGCGAATGATTAAATGCGGAGCGCTACTAGAGCCGAGTCAAGAGGTGGCCTTTGGTGGGCCGAGGTCCTGGGGGTCGCCCGTTTTCGTCAATGATAAAAAGCTCATGCTGAGCTCGCTACGATAATGTGGACATTCGCGCGAGCCCGGCTGGCCATGGGCAAGGCTAGGTACAGTAGGTGAGATGACGCCATTGACGAACAGAATGACGCCTGAACATTCGAAAACTGGAAATTCGCTGTCATGTAAATCCACCCTCGCATTTCGCCAGCTGGGTATTGGGGACAGGTGTGTGAGACCTTTCGAAGTTTTCGGGGTAAACGTATGGTCTCACGGTGTAATACAGTCGCTCGCAGGCCTAAAGGTTCCTCAGATCAGAAAATGGACCCTTGATTGCCCCCCTCCTTCCAAGAGAGGAAAAACGACCGGGTCTGAGCCTTGGTGCATGGACAGGCACAGGGCAGCGGATGATAAAAGCGTGATGGCAATCCGCAATCTCCATCGATCGCTGTCTATCAATGACACTTGCAGACAAGGGGTGGCGTCATGGGCGCCCTTTCGGCGGGTAGCTGCCATTATTTTACGGCGGGCGCGACAATAATGGACGCGCGATACAGCCCGAGCCCCCCACGAGTAAAAGTACGTATCGAATTTCAAAGTTTCAAGTGTGGGCATCACGCAATGGACAGCTTCTGTGAAAAGCGGAGGTCGGACACGAGGCTGCAGTGTGCCCAGAGGCATTCATGGCCGAGAGGGAAACTAGAGGGCCCACGCAGAAAGAAGCGTTCCTCAGAAGAATGGCGTGTGGGTGTCCCTGAGCGGCAATCCCATGATAGAATAAGCAATTTGGTGGAATCGAAATCGGCGATCCCCATGGAAAAGTCCATGATTTGGCTGATGAACCCCCCCATGTGCCCATGCCGCGGCTGATGCTCGCTTATTATCCCGCTTTGGGAAGTCCTTGAGGAAGCAGGGTATTGTAAATATCAGCAGGCACGTATTTCCTTCTTTTTCATTGCTGTACAATGGACCCTCTGTGACTGAGCAGAGTGCGCTGCGAGTTCAGTGAGCGAGGAGAAATGTCGAGTTCACCAACGGTGATGTTGTGAGTGTGTTTATCGCGGAGATTGACGGGTTAATCACAATACAGCGGGATGTGCTTCGTTCTTGATGGGGATGCAGTACCGCACAATGCGGCCTGATTCGGCATGCATAATCTAGGGCTATTTTTTCTTATTTTTGTTTTTGGGGCTCCAGGTATTGAATTGATGCAGTAAGAGTGCGGCAGAAACGCACGTTTCCGACATGCCGATTTGTGATCTAAAACTGCACTGCAGTTATCAGAGTGTTACATGGGGATAGTCGATGAGCTTCCCTCTCACAATAGGGCACCGGCGCCAGCCGCGGGCCCTCCCCCTTCATTCGGTTTCTTCCCGTCCCTTGAACCCGGTATTGGTATTGTCGTCTCGACTCGGAGAAATGGTCATGTCCAATTCATCTGTCAACCCTGGGACCTGGGGCATTCATTGACAGATGTCCACAGTCCAGGACAGGACACCGCCGCACGTGCCAACATCGAGAGCCATTATAAAACGCCGGGCATTATCCAGCCCGGTTTTGTCCAAACCTCGATGGATGAGGTTTCACAAGTGACGTACAGCTATCGTACAGCACAACAAATTGCTATACTGTACTTGTACTGCCTACCGCCGCGTGCTACTGTAGGACTGTGGAAAATAAAAGCAAACAAAAAAGAGCCGAGGGCGCCCGCCGTATCCGGACGCTAAAAAGTCGCGGTTCTACGTGGCGTCGTATTATGCTGTACCCTCAAGCTCTACTTGTCCATCAATCAACTGCAACAGGTACTTCCCTCATCCTCTACGGCACTGTTAGTACAGTAGGAAGTGGCGAGATCGCGATATTAGGCGGCTCGTGAAGCATTTGCCTCGTCGCGAACGCTGGGTTTTCGCGACGACCCATCGTCACCGCCCTGGCACCTACTGGTATGGCCGCTGCCCCTCGCACCCCGGACCTCTTGCAGTGGATGACTTCCCTCCAAAGTCGGGTTAGGCCCCTATTATCCCCGCACTGCACCCGACACCTGCAGTTGATGGTTGGGGCCAACGGTCATCTCTCACCGTTCACCGGTTGTCGGTTGTCGTCGTCGTCTCAGCTCCATCGGCGACAGCGAATTACCACACTATCCCATAGCCAAAACTGGGCGAGACAGATGAGAGAAAGAGAAGGAAGAACGGAAGCCGAAGGCATTTTGGACGGGGATCAAAGAAATTCGCATCATTCATGTTTCATGGCAGACCTTCTTCATAACCTACCACCCTAGCCACCATCCTTATCCATCAGCATCATATGAGCACCTACGCGGGACTTGGCTCCACCCAGTATCTAGTATCCTCCCTGTCGATTCCATGGAAGGCAAGTTGGCATCTTACGGCAGTTACGGGAGTCGCACGCTCCCCTCTTGCTTCTTGCGACATTGACGGCTAGGAAGACCGAAAGAGGGGGCGAGTGGATCAAGAAGTCGGGCCAGGAGCGGAATTTTCTATTTTTCGCATGACACGATATGTCATGCGGTTCGTAACCCGGCAAAAGCGTGAGATTTGTCTCTCTCCCACCTGACGCAGAACTTGCACAGCCCTCGATCGAGGAAAGAAGATGGGCGACCACGCGTGGCCCGACCCCGGAGAAAAGACCAGCCCTCGCAAAGTCCCGGAGTCATGTGCGGTCATTTGCGGGCCATTTGGTTGGGAGCACATGCGCACACCATTTCGGTGTGCCCGGTATGAAGGGGAGCATATAGAACTTTGTCGAAGCGGTTTTGGAGGGCAGAGATATGACTATACGGGGCCTGAGGAGCGAGACGGGCGTCTGACACGTTGTCGAGAAGAGAACCAGCCTATGTAGCATGTAGTAGAAGCGGCCTCCCAAAACGAAGCATCCAAAGCGCACTAGAGCCGGAGGGGTGTCCCTCTCACTGGATGAGGGTATCGTTGACTATCGGTGTTGTCCTAACCCCACCTCAAGATGAACCTGAACTGCGCAGGAAGAAAGGTATGCAACATTACAGCAGTAGAAAACACGCACGGCGCCAGAGGCGCCAGTCCACTAACGTGTCAGCAGAGCCAGACGCAAGGAACCTCTTTGCCTCACATACGGCCAATTCGATTCGAATGTTCGGGTTTCGACGCCATTTCCTTCGGCTCCCAACTGCCAAGACGACGACGAAACGTCACAGTTGTGGGCGAAGTCGACTGTGACAGGGAGAATGGATTCTAAATGAATGACGATTCACAGGATGTTCTATTGGGTAAAACGGTTCGCGCATAAACACACCTTTTTTTTATACCTCCCACGCCGCGCGCCTCGGTATTTGAGGTGGTCGAGTGGAACACCTTTCGTGTGCCTTGTCGGAGGATGTTGTAAACTCCGTTGGAATATAAGCATGTACTTCTATCAGGCGCTTGGCTGTTGCGAACTTTCGGAAAGGTGAACGTATTACATTGTGTGTCTACTGTAGTGCGCAAGATCCAGGACTCGTCGACTAAACGACAACTAAGACTCGACTGGTCTGTTCTGCCCCTGTCGGTTGTGCCGCCGAGGCCGATTGACTTTGCATCGATTTCCGAAACGATGAGAATCCAACTTTGAGCGTCATTGGGCGGCCGACTGATCCACTGGCATCTCACTTATACCTCATCTCACTCGCCAACGAAGACGAAGGCGACGCCGCATACTTAACCACTAACGGCGCCGGCGCAAAAAAAATGCAACCCACACCGGACCCATCGATATTCCGCCGATACTCTCACGTACGCCCCCCCTCGCCAATCTCCCGCATGACACCGCAAGCCCGAGGAGGGCGTATTGTAGATGATGCACCCACCTGAGACACTTTTGTCCCGCAGGATCGATACCTAACACTCAAAACGCAGTTGCCTTCCCTCAGCCGCCGTGCGCTGCTGCTCCTCATCGCAGACGAGTTCTGGACACTTGACGCGCACTCGTGGGGTGCGCTCATCCAACCTGGCTCTACCTCTCCTCCGACGGTAAGCGCACAGAAACACCCCGGTCCATCACGCACGCACGCCTGACAATCTCGTACATCGCACGGGCGGGCGCGTGTCATCCCATCCCATCACATTGCACCGCGCGCAGGCAGTCGAGGGTGTAAACGCGAGCAACAACGGCGAAGAGCGCGATGCTATCTCCGCGGCCGCCGTCGAGGATGACGACGGCGATGCAGCGCCGCCAGGTATCGTCCTACGTACAGATTACAGCGCAGGCTCGGACGAATCATGGGCTGCGTTCTGCGGCACGTTGCGCGACGCAGAGCGCGAGTTTCTCGCGGACCAAGAAGGTTCTGGTTCTGCCCCCGCGTCCAAATCCGCGCCCGACGACGATGGAGATGTGGAGATGGCGCCTGCGCCTGTGTCACATCCGCACGCACCTGGTGGCGAGGAATCCGGGGACGACGAGGACGAGGAGGGAGGGAGTGAAGAAGCAGAGAAAGAGCTCGCGCTCTTCTCGCTCGTCTCCGACTCTACGCGGTTCGACGGCATATCGAACCTGCGCGCGCTGCGCCTTCTCTTCGACGTCTCTGTGCGTGCTGCGCCAACGCCGCCCTCCCCACTCGGCTCCGCACACCCGCAGCATCAGCAGAAACAGCAGCAGAAACAACATCAACACAGGCTGACATGCCAGCGCGGTCTACAAGAGACGTACGATGCTCGCGGCCGCACCCTCTGGATCTTCGACGCACGCTCCCGAATCGACGGCTGCGCGAGGCTCGTCAGCGAAGCGGGCGACGTCGCAACGTTAGCCTATCAATCCTCCTCCTTCCTCTTTCTCCTTATCTGACACATAAATTCTCGTAGGGGAGATAGCTGGCGCGCGCGCGCGACGCACATGGCTGAATTGCAGGTGAGCCTTGCCGCGCGTGCACTGCGCATCGACTTCGGTGGACTCGATCGGTGGGACTATACGGAGAGGCAGCGGAATATGTGCGAAGTGGATGTGGGATATGCTGCCGCTCTCTCTGAGATGAAATGATCGTTCTATCTGTTCTCGTCTTCGTTGATGGATTGCTTTTCTCACGCGGTCGGCGGCACTGTTTTGCTGAGCGAGGCTCTCATTCAGTATCCTCGATTTGCCGCTGTGTCAGCTGTGCACCATGACAAGACCACGGCAAGCGTCGACAACATGTTGAATCATCTCGACAGCGAGGCACTCAGTTGCAAGATTCAAAATCTGAACGTACACACTAACTCTCAAACTTCAACATACAGCAATCCTGGGAACCACAAGGGCTCATTTTGCGTTTGCACATAAAAAGATACAAACAGAAAGGATAACAGGATCGGTCGACTACTCCATCGTATTACACCTAATATACTCCCTACGATGACACGGTCCAGACGCGCACCAAGTTGTCCGTGAAGCCACCAAAAAGGGTCTGGCCGTCGGCGGACCAGGCAATGGATACGCACTCGGGCTCGCGCGAGTTAACACCGACGTCGACAAAGTCAGGCTTGAGCTCATCCACGATCGACCTATCCAAGTCAGTAACGGTCCAAGCGGAAGAGGCGTGACATACTTGGACTCGAGGTCAAAGATCTTGACGCAGGATGCGGTGGCGGCACACAACCAGTATCGGTTGGGTGAGAAAACGAGAGCATTGACAATGTCGCCTGCTTCAAGGGAGTAGAGGTGCTTGCCCTCGTTAAGATCCCAGAGCATGGTAATACCGTCTTTGCCGCCAGAGGCCGCGAGTGACCCATCGGGGGAGACAGAGATGGTATTGATGTAGCCCGTGTGCCCGTAGTGATTGGTCTTCAGCTTGAATTTTGACAGCTCCCAGACCTGCAGGATGTGGTGAGTATATCATAGGTAAGAGAGGATACATCGCAGAAAAGGTCAGAGATCTTGGTGATATATAATAGTCTCATTGGGTTGCAACCCTCCGAAGTAGCAAATATATACTATAACATCACGCCCAAAAACGAGGGTGTAGGAATCAATAGAAAATAACAAACGGACCTTTACAACTTTATCCCAACCGCATGAGACAATTACTGGGTTCATCACGTTAGGGCTGAAGCGTACGCAAGACACCCTACAAGCACCATTAACGACTCTGAAACTTATTTTCAAGGAGGGTCTGCGTACCACTCGGTGTGGCCATCTTCTTTGATGTCGTACTTACACTCTCCAAGAGTGTTCCAGAGTTTGATAGTCCTGTCGCGTGAACCAGACACGATCTGCCGGTTGTCGGCGCTGAAGCTGACAGAGAGGACATCGGACGTGTGGCCAACGAATCTACGTGTAGTGAGGCCAGTGTTGAGGTCCCAAAGGCGGAGTGTATGGTCCCAGGAGGACGAGAGGGCGAACTGGCCGTCAGAGGAAATGACGACATCCGAGACAAAATGATTGTGGCCACGAAGGATGCGTTTTGGGTAGCCATACGAATCCTCGTCACGGGTGAGTTGCCACACGATGATTGTCTTGTCTAAGCAAATAAGAATGTATTTAAGTGGAAAGATATTGGATGCAGGGACAACGTTACCTCGCGAAGCGGTGAGGATGACATCGGGAGTTTCTGACGAAGTCGCGATAGCGGTGACCCAGCCTGAGTGACCAGTCAGAGATCCAAGGAAACGAAGAGATTCCGCCATCGTTGTCTAGTGTTGTTCTCGACACCGCGTACGTTCACCTTTTCTTGCCCGCTTCCACGCACTGTGTATCGACCATTTAGAGTGTACGTGACAAGGTGACAGCCACAGTTACATCAACTGTATAGTTATTCGGCATCTTCCTCGTCACCACGATTATTAATCGTACCGTGGGTCCAAGTCGAGCATGGTCCTCGCCTATATATACTACGGACAACATCTGAAATGTGATTGGTGTTCCCATGAACTCCCCGTGCTTGGATACCTTCAGCTGATTCCTGGAGATCGGAAGACGGCCCGAATAGCTCCATGCTGTTATAAACGTCGCGGGTGCTGTAGGTGCGGCGCTCGCGAGACTTCGTCCTAACGACCATCGCAGTGCGCACGTCGAACGACTACAGAGATGTCTGAGAGACAGAGCAGGACACCTGTCATCAGTATGCACCTCTGGCCTATGATTGGTTTCTTTTCCATAATGACCCATCGCTCTTCTCGCAAGTTGACACCGATCCAGGTGTCGATGACACACTCGCGATGTAAATATTCGTTTCCTTTCATCTGGGGACTTTCACACATTGATTGGAATGATAGCATTTTAGCGCTTGCTTCCCCTGAGATAGAGATTATTGCTTTCGCAGTGACCTTCGGTGCGTGCCCCACCTAGCTCCAGCATTCTTATCAACTCTTTTCCTTACATCTCTGTGTAGGTAACACGGACATAGAAGCTTGCTAGTTCGTCGATCGTTCACTTCCGTGTATAGGGTACACTTACCCCTTTTCAGCCTCAATATCTTCAAAATCTACCAAGCAGTTGGTCGACATATCGATCTTCACCCAGAGTCACGCGACCTCTTTCCAAATTACATTTGTGGACGGAAGCCACTATTACTCAAAGGTGCCGCAGGTCCTCTAAGTGGCGGGAAACATAATGCAGCCTATTTTCACGGCCGGTGCGCATATATTCGTTTATCCAGGTATTCTACATATTGAAATGTATGCAGGGATGGCCTGAGTGGAATTACGGAGTCACACCCGGAACTGAACCTTCCACCAGATTTCCTTTCAACTGGGGAGCATCCCCTCCTCGAGATCAGTAAACGCCCTGCACATGAAGCTGCACTCGACCTCTTGCGAGAGTACCCAGCGGGCTCGGTAACGTATATCGCCTTAGGTCCACTGACTAATCTCGCGCAGATGCTGCGCGCAGACGGAGTATGCGTACGCGAGCGTATTGGTCGCGTCGTGATCATGGGTGGCGCACTCGACGTGCCTGGGAACGCGGCACCCTCCGCTGAATGTGCTTATCTTTCTTTTCACATGGATTGGCGGTCTCGCTGACATTCTGTATGCTCAGTTAATTTCTTGGCCGATCCATACGCAGTCGATGAGGTACTAATATCCTCTACCACTCGATTACCACTCGCACGCGTGCTTCTCCTCCCGCTCGATATTACCTGCTCTCACCTACTCCCCTTCTCCGGCTATGCTACGCATATCGATCCTTCGTTTGCGGCGGACAGACCATCCGTGTCTACAGACAAGCCACATCTTTCCCACTTCACCAGTGCATTCCTACAACGCACACGCAATGTTATGCGCGCATTTGGTCGGGATGCGATGGAGCTTCATGATATTGCCGCTGTTTGGGCTGCGATTGCACATCCACCCGGGCTAGAAGGGCCCGCACCTGGATGGGGTTTCCGACGTCGCAAGTTTCTGATAGAGCGGTGCGCCCTGCGTTATACGTTCATTCGTCATACTCAACGGGTCAACGTATCCTGATACACAGAACTGGCGAACTCACAAGTGGCATGTGCGTAGTCGACAGACGTGGTGACCAGAGTACATACGCGCCGGGCGTGAACCACATGCATGTGCAGGAGGAACTGAAGGGATGCATGGCAACTGGGGCCTCAGAGCCTGGTAGCTCTGGTTTATTCGAGTCTGTGGCAGTACCTGCGCTCGTTGAGGTTGAAGACGAACCATCGCACCTGTCTAAGGACGACCAGGAGGGTATACCCGTGATTGAAGGCACACCTGGTGCAGAAGCACTTCTTCAGATCATGATGAAACGGGTATGGCACGTCGAAGCTGACAAGGAGAGCCTAACTGCGGATCTGTTACTTGTTCGAGGGCAACTGGTAAGCTACCTTACTACCCCTGCATGTTCAGATTGGATTTATCCCTTTACAAGGAGACTAGATTTTGATATTTACAATGCGGAGATCGGAGTCAATTTATAACGATGATATCTTTGTGGCATCTCTAGTTTCCTACGCCGGCTTCAACTTACAACAGCCAACACACAGCATCTAATCAACGACAATGTTTGTGCCACCTCGCCATGACTCACGTTCTGGGCGCAAGGATGTCGACCACCTTTGTGGGGTTCCATCCCGGGAAGAGCCCATTATCAGGTTCGCCTACCAGTCCATCCGTGGCCCAGATGATGTGCAAGTATGCATCAAAGTCGTACGCATTCTCCGAAAGTTTTGCGCGTAACGAGTCAACTGTCCGGTACGTGACGTCGAGCTTGGTGCCCGTGCGTTCCTCGTAGCCCCGGAATATCCCGTTGAACGACTGTGGGTCGAGTTATTTGATAAATTCGTTGACGAATTCTTCGAGAAACAAAGGAAGGAACATACTGCACGATCACCCTCGAGACGGAGGATCTGGTTTTGCAACCGCGATGCAGGGCTGTGAACGAGGACGTGCGCGAGGAACCGCGCGATGTCTTTACGAGCGGTCCACGAGATCGGGGCGTTGCCGTCACCGCCAACGGCGACCTTTCCACATTTCACGTCCAGATTTACGATCCTATACTCAAAACTGATCAGCCCCTCATATCCTGAAGAGAAATAAAGACCCGTACTGGTCCCACGAGTAATCGGCGAACGGTCCCGTGTAGACGAGCAACAACGGGGGGCCGACCTCACGCAACTTTGCGTGCAGTGTACCCTTGCCACCGAGCAAGCCCCGCAAGTTGTCAGTGGGTCCACCAAACTCGCTTGGCAGGAAGAGGCTGGCGCCGGCAGCTTTGGCGGCCTGTGCGATGGGCACCTGCGCGTCGATGGCCATTAAACTGATCGTGGATATGACAACATGCACGCCGGCGAGGGCAATAGTGAGCGCGGGCACGTCGGTGTACTCTGCGGACGCTATGCGTACACCACGCGCAGCGAACGACTTATTTTGGTCTTTATCGCGGGAGCCCTGCGTTGTGTGTAGTTATGCATGGTTAGTTATCTCCCTGGGTGAAGACAAGATGGGTGAGCGACGTGACGTACGGGACGCGAGACGATGGTGATCTCGTCAATGGCCCCTGCGGCCTTCTGCTTGAGCAGCTCTTCAACGATGAAGCCGCCGACGTTCCCAGCGCCTGTGATTGCGAAACTTCTGAAGTTAGACATGATATTGGTTGGTAAGTGGATGAAGAGGGTGTTGGGCACAGGTGTGGGTAGGTCGAAATAGGTGGGCGATATTTATCCCGCGAGCTGTGGGATGACGCGTGTGATGCAATATAGACCCATTAAGTGATGCCTCTCATCCGATGACTGACTATTGCTGTGGCCTAGAGAATTGCCCATATTTGGGTATCGCTACTGACGACAGGGCGTCAATGGTGATTACATCCGAACGGAATGACAGATAATCAGCGATTACTTCGGGATCGGGTTGGGCTCGTTCATATTCGAGAACGTTCTCGTGTCGCCATCTCTCAGAGAAAACAAACTGGAAGTTTCCAATTCTCATTAGATTAATCTAGTTCCTTGAG